>SL_5KL_010_SEDDRAFT_10000301_pt1 | contig 31933 bp, 34 predicted proteins | sample SodLakKL_010_SED_FD_9118 | JGI IMG/M metagenome (IMG submission 9118) | reverse complement strand
TTCTTCCCCCGCTCCACCGGCAGGATCGGATGGTCGTCTAGGCGCATTCTCTGCTAACCCCTCCCTTCTAGATCATAGCCTGAACCCGTGTTTTCCGAAACCGAAGAACCGCCCATTTTGCGTTCCCATCCCGCCCGACACCGCAGAAGACAGCACGGCCGTACAGCACAGGGTGTCAATGCCGGGGCCTTCCTGAGTGTGGTGGCACCGGGGCAGCTTGTCCGCCACGTCAACCGCGGCCACACCTATAGTAGGGGTGGGGGCGTAGCGACCCCGGCAGGTCCCATCGACCGTTTCTTGTTACGATCACCCTATCGATTCAGAGCCGAACAAACGGAGGTCGAAAGCGTGGTAGATGAAAAGGCATTCTTGGAGAGGTTTTTGAACGCACCGAGCCCTTCAGGGTTCGAAGAGCCCGCCGCACGGATGTGGCGGGAGGAGGCAGGAGGGTTCGCCGAGCGGGTGTGGGTGGACCAGCATGGCAACTCGTTCGCCTCGTTCAACGAGGCAGGCGCGCCCCGGGTGATGCTGGCCGGACACGTGGACGAGATCGGGCTCATGGTCTCTTACATCGACGACAACGGCTACATCTACGTCCGCGGGATCGGCGGCTGGGACACGCAAATCCTCCCCGGCCAACGGCTGTGGATCCAAGGAGCGCAGGGCCCGGTGCTCGGCGTGCTGGGCCGTAAGCCGATCCACCTTCTGGAGGACGAGGAGCGTAAGAAGGTGGTCAAGATTAAGGACCTGTGGGTGGATATCGGCGCGGCTTCGAAGGAAGAGGCGGAAAAACGCGTCTCCGTCGGCGATCCGGCCGTGCTCGCCCACGGAGCCGAAGCACTGGGGGACAAGCTCCTGGCCGCCAGGGGTACCGACGATCGCATCGGAGCGTACGTCGTCATGGAAGCGCTGCGAAAGCTTCCGGCCCTGAAGCCTCGTGCCGCCGCGTTCGCCGTGGCCACTGTGCAGGAGGAGATCGGCCTCCGAGGCGCCCGCACCAGCGCGTTCGGCATCGACCCGCAGGTTGGGATCGCCGTGGACGTCACGTTCACCACGGACACCCCGGGAACCGAAGGAGATAAGAAGCGCCTCGGAGAGGTAAGCTTGGGCAAAGGGCCCGTGCTCTCCCGCGGCCCGAACGTAAACCATAGGCTGTTTGACATGCTGCGGGACACCGCTCGCCGGGAGAACATCCCCGTGCAGATCGAGGCCGCACCAGGCGCCACGGGAACCGATGCCAACGCCATCCAGCTCACCCGCGCCGGGGTGGCCACGGCCATCGTTTTGGTACCCAACCGCTACATGCACACGCCCTGCGAGGTGATCGCCTACAACGATGTCGATCACGCTGCGAGCCTCATCGCCCATACGGTGGCCCGGATCGACGAAGAGACCGATTTTCTCCCCGGCTAGCGGTAAGGGGGACTGTCCCCCTTGTACCGAGAGGTGGACAACGTTAGTATATATGTCGGCCACATATAGGAGTGGTCTTCCTGTATAGGAGGGCGACATGACGTGTGCGGGAGAGGTTCACAGCCAGGAGCACCACTGCTGCACACCCGGTTGCCGGGTGCACGGGATGCTGCAGCCCTGGCTGCTCTTGCTGTTACACGAAGGGCCGAGTCACGGGTATCAACTGCTGGAGAGGCTGCGCCGTGACGGGCCGGCGTCCGGCCCCGACCCAGGGCTCTTGTACCGGACGCTACGGCAACTGGAGGAGGAAGGCATGGTCGACTCCTCGTGGGACACCACAAGAAGCGGCCCTGCTCGCCGGCGCTACGAGCTTAGCCCGGAAGGCTTGGATTACCTGCACGCGTGGGTGGGGGAGGTAGCGCGTGTGCGCAATCAACTGGACCATTTTCTCAGCGCATATGCACAGTCGTTCCCTAACCAAGCCGTCAACCCCGAAGGAAAAGGAGGTGACTAACCACCATGTATCACGGAGCACACACTTGCTGCTGCGGCGGCCACACACCGATAGCCCACCGATGCTCTTGCGGCCATCACGGAGGGCATCACGGGACCCACCAGTGTAGCTGCGGCTGCCATACACCGATGGCCCACGGATGCTCTTGCGGCCATCACGGAGGGCATCATGGGGGCCACCACGGTGGAGGATGCTGCACAACACAGGGACATCATCAAGGAGGCGGATGGCGTCGGTTCACCAGTCGCGCAGAGCGCGCACAGGAACTGGAAAGCTATCTGAGCGAACTCAAGGCCGAAGTCCAAGCCGTGGAGGAGAAGCTAGCCTCCATGCGTTGATGAAAGGGGGACAGTCCCCAGCAGTGGGGTAGGGGGACTGTCCCCCTAACATCTCCTTGTGGTACCATCCCCCAAAGCCACAAGGGGGGTGTCATGATCCAGGGAAAGGCGTGGAAGTACGGGGACAGCGTCAACACGGACGTCATCTTCCCGGGCCGGTACACCTACGCCCGTATGGAGCCTGAGGAGATGGCCAAGCATGCGCTGGAGGACTTGGATTCCGACTTCGCAGAAAACGTACAACCGGGCGATGTCATCGTCGGGGGGCGGAACTTCGGCTGCGGCTCTTCGCGGGAGCAGGCGGTTACGTGCCTGAAGGCCGCCGGTGTGGGGGCGGTGATCGCCAAATCGTTCGCCCGGATCTACTTCCGCAATGCGATCAACTCGGGACTTCTGGCCCTGGAGCTACCGGAGGCGGTGGATGCGATCGAACACGGCGACGCGGTGTCGATAGATCTGGAGTCGGGCGTCTTCACCCACGAGGGTGTCGAGTACCGCTTCCCCCCGCTCCCTCCAACGGTACGGGAGATTCTGGACGACGGTGGACTTGTTCCTCATTTGAAGAAGAAACTGACCAAGGAGGCGTGAATGGCCAAGTATCGTATTGCGTATCTCCCCGGCGACGGGGTCGGTCATGAAGTATTGGAGGCGGCCCGGTCGGTGTTGGATGCCGTGGGCTTCGAGGCCGAGTACGTCCCGGGCGATGTGGGATGGGAGTTTTGGCGCACGGAAGGAAACCCTCTGCCCGAGCGCACGGTGGAGATCCTAAAGAACACGGATGCGTGTCTGTTCGGGGCGATCACGTCCAAGCCCAAGGAGGAGGCCGCCCAGGAACTCGCCCCCGAGCTCAGGGACAAGGGCCACGAATACAGCAGCCCCATCGTCGGCCTGAGGCAGCTGTTCGATCTTTATGCCAATGTGCGGCCGTGCAAGGCGTTCCCCGGAAACCCACTGAACCTACGGGACGACATCGACCTGGTCGTGTTCCGGGAGAACACCGAAGGATTGTACGCGGGGGTGGAGTTCCATCCGATTCCGGAGCAGGTAAGCAAGGCTCTGACCTCTCATTCGCCGAAGATGAAGCGCTTTGCCGATAAGCCCGCCGACCAAGTAGCCCTGTCCTGCCGGATTTTCACCTGGGAAGGCTGCAAGCGCATCGTACGGGCGGCGTTCGAGTACGCCCAGGAGCACGGTTATCCGTCGGTAACGGTGGTGGAAAAACCCAACGTGATCCGCGAGACAAGCGGAATGATGCTGCGGGCTGCCCGTGAGGTCGCCAAAGACTTCCCCGAGATCGAGCTACGGGACACAAACATCGACGCCATGTGTATGTGGCTGGTGAAGAACCCCCAGGATTACGGCGTGCTGGCCTCGTCCAACATGTTCGGCGACATCATCTCCGACCTGTCGGCGCAGATCGTCGGGGGTTTGGGCTTCGCCGCCGCGGGCAACATCAGCAAGGAATACGGGGTGTTCGAACCGACCCACGGCTCGGCTCCCAAGTACGTGGGGCAAAAGAGGGTCAACCCTCTGGCAGCCATCCTCGCCGGGAAGATGATGCTGGATTGGCTGGGGGAGAAGGAAAAGGGCGAGCGGATTGAGCAAGCCGTTGCCCAGGTCATCCGCGAGCGCAAGGTTCGCACCCACGACATGGGCGGAACCGACACCACCGACGCCATGGCCCAGGCCGTCGCCCAGGCCGCCGCAGGGTGACGGACGATGGGCAAGACGGTCATCGAGAAGATCCTCGCCGCACACAGCGACGAGCCCGTAGAGGCGGGCAAGGAAGTATGGATTAGGATCGACGTTCGTTCGGCGCGCGACTTCGCCGGGGCAAGCGTGGTGAACAACTACCGCAAAGCGTTCGGCGACCAGTCGGTGGACGATCCTGCGCGGACGTTCTTCACCTTTGACTGCAACGCGCCTGCGAACACCATCCGCTACGCGCAGAACCAACAGGTCTGCCGCGTGTTCGCCGGGGACCACGGAATCCGAGTGTACGACGTCGACAGCGGGATCGGATCGCATGTGCTTATGGAAGAGGGCCTGGCCGTGCCGGGGTCCACAGTCGTAGGTACCGACTCCCACCTAAACATCATGGGCGCTGTGGGCTCGTTCGGGCAGGGCATGGGGGACATTGATATCGCCTACGTCTTCCGCGCCGGCCAGACGTGGTTCGAAGTCCCCGGAACGCTGCGCGTCGAGGTCACCGGCACGCCGGGACCCCACGCCACGGCCAAGGATCTGACCCTGGCTCTGGTGGGCAACCTAGGATCGCGTGGCGCACTGGGCCTTGCGATGGAGGTTGTCGGAGCAGCGGTCGAGGGGCTCGACTTGGCGGGGAGGATCACGCTGGCCTCCATGGCTACGGAGATGGGAGCCATCGCGGCCTTCCTTCCACCGTCGGAGGAGGTGCTCTCTTTCGGGCGCAATGCCTCCGGCCGGGAGGATCTCCAGTATCCCGAGGCGGATCCTGACGCCGCCTATGCCCGGAGCATGACCGTGGACGTATCCGAACTACGCCCGAAGATCGCCGCCCCGCCCCGCCCGGACAACGTCCACGATGTTGACGAGCTGGACGGGGAACCGGTGAACACCGTGTTCGTAGGGTCGTGTACCAACGGGCGCTACGAGGACATCCTCAGCGTGGCCAAGATCCTGCAAGGGAAGAACATCTCCTCCAAGGTGACCTTGCGCGTGTCGCCCGCAACCCGGGGGGTGTGGGGAAGACTCCTCCGCGAGGGGTGGCTGGAAGTGCTCCACGATGCCGGGGCAATCGTCTCTCACCCGGCGTGCGCCGGCTGTGCCGAGGGGCAGATCGGGATGACCGGAGAGGGGGAGGTGCAACTGTCCACGGGCAACCGGAATTTCGCCGGCAAGCAGGGCAAAGGCCCCACGTATCTGTGCTCGCCCGCTACTGCAGCAGCGTCCGCCCTTCGGGGCAAGATCACCTCGCCGGAGCGCCTGTGAACAAGCGTACCTTCGCCCTAAACATCGCGGACACGCTGCGACGCTGCGCATCAGGTAGTGGCGTCGGGCTTGTCTCCGGCGACCGAAAACACAGCGGTCAGCGTGCAACTTAAGGAGGGGACGATGAAAAGCACAAACGTAACGGGGAGACCGATAATCATAGCCGATGCCAGCGGGCAGCTGATCGACGATATCGATACGGATCAGATCTACCACAACGCTCACCTGGCGATAACCGACCCTCAGGAGATGGGACAATACGCGTTCGGGAACCTGGAAGGCTGGCACGACTTCCCCCGTAAGGCCCAAGCCGGGGACATTCTATTTGTGGGGGAGAACTTCGGCGCCGGATCCTCCCGCCAGCACGCCGTGGATTGTTTCATCTCCTTGGGGATTTCGGCCATCATCGGTCGGAGCTTCGGCGCTATCTACCGCCGTAACGCCATCAACTCGGGGCTTCCTCTGCTGACCCTTCCCGAGGGTCTCCCGGAGGAGCTAAAGCAGGCGTCCCAGATCACCTTGAACTTGAGTACGGGGGAGATCGGTGGTCCTCAGGGAACCCTGGCCCATGCCCAACCCATGAGCAAGGTAGCGTTGGACATCTACCATGCCGACGGGCTGCTGAACCTTGTTCGGTAGGAACACCGGATCCAGCCGGGGCGGTGGTGAAATGACTATAGTCTCAACCGACCTAGACAAGCCGGGTCGTTTTATGCTATACTACAAATCGCACGAACGGTTGCCAGTGTGCTAGAAGGGGACAGGGAAGTCCTGCATGGCTATAGGCATATGTGATAACCCCCCTATGTACATGCGCACCTGTCCCCTTCTGCGCCTGTCTTCACTTTCGGCGCAGCTCGAACGTGTGAGGGTTCTCCGCGTCCGGGCAAGCATGCGTCACCACATCCGGGGTTTCCTTAGCCCACGGGAATTGCGCCCCGTAACGCATGGCGATGAGCTTGGGGAGCATGCTGTACAGAGCGTGAATGCACAGGCCTCCGCCCGTATACCGTTCACTGTCTCCACGGATTACGAACGACTCCTCGGTGGTATGCCCGGCCACACAGTGTCCTTCCCCCGACAGCAACCTGATCTCGATGTCCGGTAGATTCCGTTTCTCGTTCATCTACACCTCCTCACGGCGTAACTTCCAAGAGGGACAGTCCGCATTTGAGGACACTCGCACGGGACCGTGGGCAGGCCGTTGTCACCCAATCCCAGGATCCGACCCCCCTATTAGCGACAACAATGCCATGCGGACAGGGACGCCGTTGGCCGACTGGCGGAAGTAGGCGGCGCCGGGAAGGCTGTCCACACGGGGGTCAATTTCGTCCACTCGCGGCAGGGGATGCATCACGGTGAGGTCATGTTCGGCGCGGGCAAGGAGTTCCTCAGTGAGCACGTAGGAGCCCTTGAGGCGTTCATACTCCACCGGATCAGGGAACCGCTCCCGTTGGATGCGCGTCATATAGAGAACATCGCAGGCCGAGACCGCTGTTCGGAGGTCGCCTGTCTGTTCCACTTGTACCCCCGCCTTCTGCAGGACTCCTACGATCTCTTCGGGCATTCGGAGCTCGTCAGGGGAGACCAGCACCAGCTTTACCTCAAAATGTGAGAGGGCCTGGGACAAGGAATGCACGGTGCGCCCGTGTTTCAGGTCACCGACCAGCCCTACTGTGAGGCCGTCCACCCTGTCCTTCTCCTCAGCGATGGTGTAAAGATCGAGGAGCGCTTGCGTCGGATGCTGTCCGGCTCCGTCCCCGGCGTTGATGACCGGCCGGTGTGTGGCCGCGGCAGCGGCCTGCGCCGAGCCGACCGCCGGATGGCGAAGGACGATCACATCAGCATAGCCCTCCACGGTACGTACCGTGTCCTCGAGTGTTTCCCCTTTTGCCACCGATGTACTCTTTGCTTCGGCCACAGACACCACCCGGCCCCCCAGGCGCAGCATGGCCGCCTCGAACGAGAGCCGCGTCCGCGTACTGGGCTCGAAGAACAATGTGGCCAGGATCTTGCCGTGCATGGTTTCCGGCACAGTCCCCGACCGCAGGGCGCCCGCCAGACGACGGGCCGCATCGATCACCAACTCCATATCTTCCCGGGAAAACTGTTCGGCCGTAAGCACGTCCTTTCCCTGCCAATCCCCCACCTTCGTCACCTCCCCCCGCTACGTGAATCCTCCACAGCCTGCGCAAGCCGCTCCATAGCCTGACCGATCTCGCCTTCGTTCAGCGCGCAAAACGGAAGGCGTACGAACCGCGACGGATCACCGTCTGGGAAAAAGCCTGCGCTGTCGCTGACCACAAGTCCGTACTTCTCCCGCGCCACCCGGGCGACATCGTGCACATCAGCCCCCGGCGGCAGGGTCATCCCCACAAAGAATCCCCCTTGAGGACGCGCCCAGCTCCCCTCAGGGAATGCCTGTTCCAAACCACTGAGCAGCGCCTCCAAGCGCGGCCTGTACAGCGCTTTGAGCGATTGGAGATTGGGTTCCAAGTGGCCGCAACGGAGAAACTCGTACACCACCCCCTGGCCCAACAGCCCCGGCGTTATGTAAGCATCCTCGGCCACCTTGGCCATCTTGGCCACAAGATCCGGATCGCCCAATGCCCAACCCACGCGAAGACCCGGGGCCAGGAGCTTGCTGAACGAAGACAGCTGCACGGTGTGATCAGGAGCAAGCATCCGGTACGAAGGAACGTCGGTCCCCTTGTAGCGAAGCAGTCGATAGGGGATGTCTTCCACGATCAGAACATCATGGCGCCGGGCAAGCTCCACCACCGCTTCTCTCTTGGCCAGGCTGGTTGTGATCCCCGTAGGATTCTGGAAGTCGGGGACCGTGTACAGAAGGCGCGGACGATGTCGCTCGATAACCTCGGACAAGGCATCGACCTCCAGTCCGTCGTCCTCCATCGGAACGCCGACCACGTTCAGCCGCAGGGTGCGGAACGCCGTCAGTGCGCGATCATAGGTCGGCCGCTCGGTGACCACCGTCTCCCCCTCGGACAACGCCACCCGGGCCAAGAAGAACAGAAGCTGTATGGAGCCGTTCCCCAATAGCAGTGCCTCGCTGGACACCCCGGCCTGTTCGGCCAGAAGCGCCCTTAGGGGTGCGAATCCCGTGGCCGGGTTGTACTGCAGCAGTACTTCCCCATGGTCGGCCAACGCCTGGGCACAGCACTGCCCCACCAACTCGCAGGGGAGCGCCTCGTCGGGGGGCACCCCGCGCGTAAGCTTGATGATCCGTTCTACTTCCGTGGCCATGTTCCTCCCTTCGGTTGAAGCTCCGCTGGTTCCACGTTGCCCGCCTTCGTGGGCAGGAAACGCCCACGCCCGGTTCCACCCACCAGTTCCCCACCTTGAACGACAGGTTCGCCCCTCTGCATAACGAGCACAGGTTGCCCCAGCACGCGCCGTCCTTCATACAGCGTGTACGGAGCGTTGGAGTGCTGCGTTGCGTGCGTGATCGTCCACCGGGCAGCCGGGTCCCACACCACAAGGTCGGCATCGCTTCCCGCCTGGAGCGTCCCCTTCTGCGGGTAGATGCCGAAGATCCGAGCCGGGTTTTCGCCCAGCACTTGCGCCATACGAGGCAGGGTCAGCCGGCCGGCCGCGACTCCGCCATCGTATGTCAACACAGGCATCGTCTCTGTCTGCGGAGCTCCATACGCGGCTTCGGAGAAATCGTCGCCCGGCGACTTCGCTTTCGGGGCATGGTCGCTGGCGACAGCGTCCAGCACTCCCGCAGCCAGGGCTCGCCACAGCACAGCACGGTCTTCATCGTCCCTAAGCGGCGGCCCGATCTTCGCCGGCGCCCCAAGGTCCAATACCGCCTGCTGGGTAAGCGTGAGATGGTGCGGGCAGACCTCCGCGTAGACGCGTTGTCCGGTCCGCCGCAGACGACGCACGGCCGTTGCCCCTTCATGGGAAGACACGTGAGGCAAATATAGAGAACAACCGGCTACTTGGGCCATCGCCGCGGCGCGGTTCATCGCCTCGGCTTCCAGGATTCCGGGGCGGGTGGCTTCGAACGTGCCGGCCGGGTCGCGTCCCTCGTCACGGAACTTTGCTTCCAAATACTCCATGGCCAAGCCGTTTTCCGCGTGCACCATGGCCAACCCACCCGCCTTGCCAAGGATGTCCAACGTGCGCATGAGCTGATAGTCGTCGGTCATGCGGTTGAGCTTGGCATAGCTCAAGAACAGCTTGAACGAGGTCACCCCCAGCGCCATAGCGTCGGCGATCTCCTGAGCCTGGGAGGCCGGATCGAAAAGCGCGCCGTGCAGCGCGAAATCGAGTACCGAAGCTTGAGTTCCGTTCTCCCTAAACGACGCCAGCACGTGGGGCAAGGATTCCCCCGGCTCCACAGGCACGAAGTGCATGACGGTCGTCACCCCTCCGTGCGCTGCACAGATCGAGGAAACGCCCATATCGTCGACGTACACTGGATGAATGTGCGCGTCGATGAACCCGGGAAACACGTACGCCCCCCCGACGTCCAGCACTTCCTTCGCGCGCAACGACAGACCCTCCCCGACAGCCAGTACCCGCCCTTCGGCCACCGCCACATCGGCAGGCCCCAAGCCGCTTGCCGTAACTACGGTTCCTCCCTTGATCAGCCGATCCGCTCGTCTCACAGCTCGCTGTCCTCCTCGGCGCTGACCATTTTCCTCGGACCCACATGGTGCCGCATTTGTACCGCCAAGGCGAGGGGCAACGGCCGCCGGCGCACAGCTTACATATGCTACTCGGAGTGCACTCAGGATTTAGGATGGTTTAGCCATATCTTCGCGGTGTATACTGGTGCCATGAGCATGTATAACGCACAAAGGAGCAACCACGACGCCGCAAGAGAGAAAGCCTGTCGGCCATCTGTAGGGAAGCCCCTCATATCGCGCGCACTCTTGGTACTGCTCGTGCTCGCCCTGCTCGACGCCCAGAGCAGGGCGAGCCCCACCACCCCGACCCCGACAACGCTGCTCCGTGCCACACACGAGGCGGTGGAACTCCTTTCCTACCGAGAGCTTCGCTATCGCGATGTCGTCGGACAATCGAACCCCTACAGTTGCGGACCGGCTGCGGTGGCTACGTTGCTTTCGCGTTATCTTGGGCTCGAGGCGGGGGAGGGGGAAGCATTGCGGCTGGCCGAGGCATCGTTGACCGCACGTGGAGAAGACAGGGAGCAGCCGCTGGCCGCACTGGACCTTATGTACGCGATGGAGGCGTACGGACTCGAGGTACGCGGCTACCGCGTAACGGCTGCTTCATTGGACGACTACTTCGCCCGCGGCGGCGTACCCGTGATCGCACATGTGACCAAGCCGCAGAACCACTTTGTGGTGATCGTCGGTACGCTGGAGGACCTGGCGGTATTGGCCGACCCTTCGTGGGGCACGCGGGTTGAGCACCTGAGTGCGCTCGAGGCCAGTTTGGGATTCAGCGGGATCGTGTTGGTGCCGCTCGCAGAGGTGGCCTTGGCGGAGCGCGCCCAATGGAGGCAGCGTGCCGTACTCGGGGAGGTTGCTCAGCGGCTGGCGCGATTGCGTTCGGTACAACGTTCCTGGCCATGGGCCCTATAACAACGGCCTTGTTGCTGGTTGTGGCGATAACCCTGTGCGCCTTCTCGGGCGAACCGATCGACCCACTGGTACGCGAACGTGAGCGTCCCGGCGCTTACGGCTGGCACCTGGAGCTAGGTTACCTGCCGGCGGGGGAGACAGGACACGCCTGGGATATCCACGGCGCAGCCTACGAATACGCAAGGCTGGCACACGGCCTCCGCATAAGGTTGTCCGGGGATATCAACATCAATCCGTCGTGGAGAACCGGCATCGGGTTTTCCGACACAACGTGGCTGGTGCACAAGCGGCGTACCTATCCACACCACACACTGACCGAGGAAAGCTCCGTTCGGGAGTTTTCGTACACCCTCTTTGCCGAAACCCGTCTGGCATCCAGGAGTCCGTTGGATCCAACCTTGACCTTGTCCGTCGGCCATCCCCGACTGTGCGCCGTGGAGGCCTCCGTGAACCTCCTACGCGATCCGGTGGTCCTGCTTGGGCGGCTGGGCTATGGAGTCCACGCCGACGCCCCCAACGAGATCTTCTCGTTCAGCCTCGCATGCGCGTTTGTGGCCAACGCCTGGGTTACCCTGGGAGTTCATGCCTCGTGGGACATCCCCCTGAGTGAGCCCGCCTTCCCTACCGCAGCGATAGGGATGCTCGTGCAATACGATGTGGACCTCGTAGGGGACCTGCGGATCAAAGCGCATGTCACCTTGCATCTCGTCGAGGATGCTCCGCTACTGGGCGTGGCGCTGGAGCTCGCCGGCCGCGGGGGCTGAGTTCATCCGCCCCCCACGGGGGGGAGCAGCGTGACCACATCGCCCGAGCGAAGCTCGGTAGCAAAGCCTTGCAGAGACTGAATGGGCACCCCACCGACCAGCGCCGACACATATCGGTGAGGTCGGCCTTCACCATCGACAAGCCGGTCTCGAATGTGCGGATAGCGCTCCACAAGCGCATCGACCACCGCAGCCACGTCGGACCCCGGAGGCAGCTCGAGCTCGATCGGCAAAGTGTCCAGCTCGGCGCGAAACGGAAAATAGACATGCACTTCCACACGCATAAGCCCAGTATAAATATGGTCGGCGATGCTTTCAGCCTCGGCGGGGACGAGCCGCACCGCTGGGCACGCTCATGCGTCTACACAAGCTGAGCGGCGATCTCCCGGTGGCGGGGGATATACTCCTCAAGCCGCGGGTCCACCGGCTGTCCCCCGCGGACTCGCAGCTCCCCGTCTACCAACACCAGTTCGGCGTGGTGGGCCGCACAGTGCACGAGGCCCGCAACCGGATCGGTCGTCCCGGCGAAATCCACTCTGCTTGTGTCCCAAAGCACGATATCCGCGCACTTTCCTGGCTCGAGCGAGCCTATTTCGTCCTGTCGGCCCATCACCTGCGCCCCACCCAGGGTGGCCAACCTGAGCGCAGTGCGGCCGGACATCGCCTGGGCACCGCCCTGGACACGCGCCAGGAGCATCGCTTGACGCGCCTCGCGGATCATGTTGGAGGTATCGTTGGAGGCCGAACCGTCCACAGCCAACCCGACCCGCATCCCCGCCTCCAGGCACGCCGCCACGGGGGCGATGCCCGATCCGAGGATCATGTTGGAACTCGGACAGTGGGCCATTCCCACGTCGGCCGCCGCCAACTTCTCGATGTCCTTGGGGCTGATGTGCACCAGGTGCGCCAGCCATACATCCGCGGATAGCCATCCGAGCTCCTCCAAGTAGTCGACTGGGCGGAGGCCGAAGCGCTCCCGGCAGAAATGCTCTTCGTCCTCGGTCTCCGCCAGGTGCGTATGCAAAAGGACCCCGTGTTCGCGCGCCAGGGCGGCTGTATCGCGCATGAGTTCGGGTGTCACCGAAAAGGGCGAGCAGGGGGCCAACGCCATCCGCACCATGGCGCCGAACCGCGCATCGTGATAGCGTTCCACGAGCCGCTCCGAATCAGCGATGATCTCCTCGTGACTTTGCACCACGTCCTCCGGAGGGAGCCCTCCTTTTTCCCGGGACAGCGACATCGACCCCCGCGTGGGTTGAAAACGGATCCCCACTTCCCCTGCGGCTTCGATCTCCACGTCGATCAAGTTTCGCCGGCCGCGGGGGAAGAGGTACAGGTGATCGGTGGTGGTCGTGCATCCCGAAAGGATCAGCTCCAGACAGCCGACCACCGCGGACACATGCACCGCCTGTTCATGAATCCCTCGCCACCGTTCATAGAGAAACACAAGCCAATCGAACAGCTCGGCCTCCTGAGCTCCGGGGACGGCGCGGAACAGCGTCTGGTATAGATGGTGATGCGTGTTCACCAGGCCGGGCGTCATCACACGATCGCGCCCGTCGATGACTTCGTCCACCTGCACGGCGGGGGGCTCACCTTCTCCCAGGGAGGCGATGCGGTTTCCCTCTACAAGAAGCCAACCCGATTGCAGCTCCCGCCCTGCCGGATCCATGGTCGCGATGACATCCACATTGCGAAACAAGAGGCTCTTCAACGCTTGCTCCCTCACGTTCAGCGCATCGATACTCGGACGCCTACAGCCTAAGGTCGGCCCGGTGACACGTCTCCAGGAAGGCGGTCAACAGATCGATCGCAGCCTCGATGTCCTTCTTGTGGGCGCTTTCCACCACCGTATGCACATACCGTGTGGGTACCGAAAGCGTAACCACGGCCGCCCCTTCCCGCGCAAGTTGCATGGCTCCCGCATCGGTCCCTCCGCGGGGCAGGATCTCCATCTGGTAGGGGATCCCACGTTCCTCGGCCAGCGAGACCAAAAAGCGTACCAGACCAGGATGAGAGATGGATGCCGAGTCCTTCACTTTGATGGCCACACCCTGGCCGAGGGAGGTGACCTGTTCGTAGGGCTGGGCACCCGGGACATCACAGGCCACCGTGGAATCCAATGCCACACCAATGTCCGGAGCAATGCTAAACGCGCTGGTGCGTGCACCGCGCAGGCCCACTTCCTCCTGCACCGTGCCCACGAAGTAGACATCCGCCTGTTGATCTCTCAAGCGCCGGACGGCTTCCAACCCCACGTACAAGCCCAGTCGATCGTCGAGGGCCTTGCCCGAGACGAGCTCCCCCACCTCGGCAAACGTCTGCCTCATGGTCACCGGGTCTCCGACCCGGACGCTCTCCTTGACCTTCTCCCCGGGAAGTCCCAGGTCCACGAACAGGTCCGTGATCTTGACCTGCTTCTTCTTGTCTTCCTCGGACATGATATGGACGGGCTTGCTTCCAATCATCCCGGGAAGTGAACCCTGCGAGGTATGCACCTCCACCCGGGCGGCCAACAACGTGCGGGGGTCGAATCCCCCCACCGGATTGATCCGCAGAAAGCCTTTCTCCGTATCGACATGCGATACGAGGAATCCGATCTCATCCATGTGGGCCGCGACGGCTACCTTGGGCGCGGACCCTCCCACGCGGGCGAGCACGTTTCCCAGCCTGTCCACTTCCACCTGTTGAGCGTGGCCTTGTAACGCTTCCTTGCAAAGAGCACGCACCTGTTCCTCGCGTCCCGGGATCCCGGGCGCCTCCGAAAGCTTGCGTAGTAGTTCCAAGAAGGCCTCCTTCCTCAGACGCCCATACTAAGCAAACTGCTATTTCCATGGCAACCTTGGCGTTGTCGGCGCGGGATGGCTACAATCCGCGGTAAGGAGGGCCGCGTTGATACCGATCAGAACCTACCCACGAACCAGCCTGCCCACCTACATCACCATAATGCTGCTCCTGCTCAATGGGTTAGCTTTTCTTTATGTAGGCACCTTTTCCACCTCATTGGACGCCCCGGTTTGGGTCGATGCCGCCCCCTGGGGGGAGGCAGCGCCGGACCAATTGCCGCCGGCGTTCAACCCCCGCCTGCCCGTCCGCATCCCACTCCAACAGGATGAGGATCGATACCGCCAGGCACGAGGTGATGTCGGGATCCGCTTATGGGAGGAGGGAACCTACGATTTCGAGTATCCGGTAACGCCGAGGACCCACCTGTACCTTCGCTATGGCTTGATATCCTTCCAGCTGTGGCGTGGGGAGGACATTCCACCCACCATCGGGGCGCCGATCTGGGTCACGTTGCTCACCTCCATGTTCCTCCACGGCGGGCTGATCCATTTGCTCGGAAACATGCTTTACCTGTGGATTTTTGGCCCCAACGTCGAGGCGTCCATGGGCGGAGGTCGGTTCCTTGTATTTTACCTCATCTGCGGCCTGGGGGCGTCCATCTTCCAGGCGGTCCTCTTCCCCAACGCCACGATTCCCATGGTCGGCGCATCCGGGGCGATCGCCGGAGTTATGGGTGCGTACTTGGTGATGTACCCTTGGTCCCGCGTGCTGTCGTTGGTACCGCTGTTTTTCTTCTTCCATCTCATCCAGATCCCGGCCATCATCCTTCTTGGGCTGTGGTTCCTGATCCAGCTGCTATCGGGTATCACCGACCCGGCGGCCATGGGCGGCGTGGCTTGGTTCGCTCACTTGGGTGGGTTCATCTCCGGGGCGCTGCTCGTGCTTGTGTTCAAGCGCCGCGAAATAGAGGCCGGGCTCATCGAGTGGTGGCGCCGCAGGCGGGAGCGCTACGCGTGGCCGGGGAGTTGAGCCTGTGCCTGTAGTGCTGGGGGTTGACGAGGCCGGACGCGGCGCGGTGCTCGGACCTATGGTTGTAGCCGGGGTAGCCGTAGAGGGCGGCCTCAGGACGAAACTGAGGCATCTTGGAGCACGGGATTCCAAGTCAGTGCCCCGCCAGCGACGGCGGGAGATTGTGCGCCGTCTTATGCGTGAATCCGCGCGGGGCTGGGCGGTCGTCTATCCTGCCCTGCAGGTCGACTCCACCAGCCTGACCGTGCTGGAAGAGGACGCCATCCGCTCGCTGATCAAAAGGCTACGCCCCGAACAGGTGGTGATCGACGCCCCCGTGGGGCCCACCGCACTGGCCGGCTTTTTGGGCCGTGTCCGTACTGGGTCCGCCACCCCCGTTGAGATCTCCGCCTATCCCAAGGCGGACGTTTCCGATCCTCTGGTCAGCGCAGCCTCTTTGCTGGCAAAGGTGGTGCGGGACGGATACCTGGAGGTGCTCCGCGCACGCTACGGGGACATCGGCTGGGGCTATCCGGGCGAGCAGGCGGTGCACCGGTTTCTCTCGGATTGGTTGGCCGAGCACGGCAGCTTTCCTCCGTTTTGCCGCACGCGCTGGGCGTCCGCACAGGCGTTGCTCTCGCCGCGGCTGCCATTGTAACAGTGTTTGTGAGGGATCAGCCTCACGGGATGCAAGCCGAGCCTCCGGCGTTGATAATGTGCGCAGCGATCCATCGTCGCTGGGGTTGCATTGGTTCCCTACGACAGGCAAACTTATCCGCACTGATACGGGCGGAAGGCCGCACGGAATAAGGAGGATTGGCATGCCCAAACGTACCTATCAGCCGCATCGCAGACGAAGAAAGCGAAACCATGGGTTCAGGGCCCGCATGAACTCGTCCGCTGGCAGGCGTATCATCGCTCGCCGGAGGGCTAAAGGCAGAAAGCGCATCAGTACCGCGTAGCAAGCGGCTTGGCCTTGGCAGGCGCCGGCCCACAGGAAGGGATATCGGTGGCAAAGAAGCGAGTATATGAGATAGCCAGAGAGCTTGGGGTTCCCACTAAGGAGCTCATCTCCAAGTTGGCCGAACTGGGGATGGAGGGCCTCCGGGCGGTCAACGCTGTGGAAGAAGAGGAGGCCGAGGTCATAAGGGACCTTTTCCTGGAGGGGCAAGGGCAGCCTTCCTCGGATGAAGCCCAGGAGTCGGGTGCCGACGAGGCAACCCCCGAGGAGCAAGCACCCGCCGCGGAACCCCGGCGCAAGGCCCCACAGGTGGGGGATCCGCGTCCACCCGTGGTAGCCGTACTCGGACACATCGACCACGGCAAAACCACCTTGCTCGATGGTATCCGCCGGGCTCACGTTGTAGAGGGAGAGCCGGGAGGCATCACCCAGTCCATCGGCGCATACCAAGCCCAGGTGGGCGAACGCACCATCACGTTCCTCGACACGCCGGGACACAAAGCGTTCACCGCCATGCGCGCCCGCGGGGCCCAGGTCACCGATATCGCAGTGTTGGTGGTGGCTGCCGACGATGGGGTAATGGCCCAGACGGTGGAAGCCATCGACCATATCAAGGCTGCGCAACTCCCGATACTTGTGGCGATCAACAAGACCGACAAGGCCCCCCAGAACGTGGACCGGGTGAAACAAGAGCTCACCCAGCATGGGTTTGTGCCCGAGGACTGGGGAGGAGACACCGTCATGGTTCCTATCTCGGCCCTGAACGGAGAGGGGGTGGAAGACCTCCTGGAGATGCTCCTGTTGGTGGCCGACATGGAGGACTTCCGGGGAGAACCGGCCGGTGAACTCCAGGCCACGGTCATCGAGTCGCATATCGACACTGCACGGGGCCCCTTGGCCACCGTAATCGTGAAAAACGGTACATTGCGGGCACGGGACTGTGTGGTGGTGGGAACCACTTGGGGCCGGATCCGCGCCCTGATCGACCATCGCGGTGAGCAAACGCCTTCCGCCGGCCCAGGCACGCCTGTGCAGATCATGGGCCTCGAAAACGTGCCCGACGCCGGTGAACGCCTAGAGGTGTTTCCCGATCAGAAGAAGGCCAAGCGAGAAGCCTCGGCCAGGCAGTTGGCCGAGGAGGCCCAGCGCCAGCCCGGCCGGGCAACGATGACCTTCGAGGACCTTCTCGCTCAAGCACAGACTGAAAACCTATATGTCGTCCTCAAAGCCACCAGCATGGGGGCGTTGGAAGCCGCCCGCGGCGAGATGAACTCGGTGGAGCAAGAAGGAGTAGATATCCAGGTGCTCCACGGTGGAGTAGGGGCGATCACGGAATCGGATGTGGCCTTGCTCAGTGCGGTGGACACCGGACAACCACTGGTGCTCGGCTTCGCGGTCAAGGTGGACAACAAAGCGCGCCGGGCAGCCGAAATCCGCGGAATACCCATCCGAACCTACGACATCATCTACGACCTCACCGAGGACGTACGCCGTGCTGTACGGCGGCTGGCGGGTCCGGAATATGTGGAGAAGAAGGTGGGCGAAGCCGAGGTTCTGCAGCTCTTTGACATCGATGGCGTAGGAAGGATAGCAGGCTGTGCCGTGACCTCGGGGCGCGTAATTCGCGGGGCGATCGTCAAGGTCCGCCGCAACGACGAGATCATCCACAACGGGGAACTCCAAACCCTGAAACGTTTCGCCCAAGATGTACGGGAAGTGGAGTCGGGGCGCGAATGTGGGATCCGCGTCCGGGACTTCGACGAAGTACAGCAGGGCGACGTGCTTGAGATTTACTCCATGGAAGAGGTCCAGCCCGAGTAGATGCGAATCGGTGTACTGAGGGTCACGATCAACCTGTACGCTGCCCGGACCTTGAAGGAAAAGCGTTCGGTGATTAAGAGCCTTCTGATCCGGATGAGGCGGGATTTCAACGTTTCCGCCGCCGAGCTTGACCGACTGGACGAACCAGGGTGCGCGGTGTTGGGGTTTGCCCATTTGGCGGGCGACGGGCGGTATTCCGACGAAGTGCTCAACCAGGTGCTCAGGCGCCTGAGCGGATCGCGCGAGTACATGGTCGAGGACCATCGGTTGGAGATCATGTGATGCAAGAACGAACCAGGGAAAGACTGGAAGCGGAAGTGCACCGCGAGCTTGCCGAGATCCTCGAACACGAGGTCAAGGATCCGGTCATGCGGGCGTCGTTTGCCACCGTGGCCGCGGTCCGCCTGTCCCCCGACGGCCGGCACGCCCGGGTGTACCTGTTTGTGCCGGGTGAAGAGGCCCAGCGGAACAAGACAATGAGCGCCTTTCGCGAGAACCAAGGCTTCCTGCGGACCGCACTGGCAGCGCGCTTGAAGGTCCGCCACGTACCCGACCTCGTCTTCTACCTCGACGAGACACTGGACAAGGCCCTCCGCGTCGACAAGCTGCTCGACGAAGTCAAGCAAGAGGAAGATGCCGGCGAGGAGCACAACGGCTAGGTCGGCCACACGGAACGCCCGGTGCGGTTTCTTCCACGTAGACTGTGGTGCTCGGACAGCCACCCGACTCCCTAGGCGGTATGAAGCGGCCGCCCGAGCAGGGCGAGCGTCGCCTCCCATAGCCCCTCGGGGAACGTCGGATGGGCATGGACCGTCTCCGCCAGCTGCTCGGCTGTCAGTCCCTGCTGAACAGCGAGCGTTGCCTCGGCGATCAGGTCCGAGGCGTGAGGCCCGATGATCTCCGCACCCACCACACGCCCGTTGGCGTCGCAGGCGACCTGGAAGTGTCCCAGCTCCTCCCCCTCGGCCTGCGCCCGCCCCAGCGCGGCAAGCGGGAAGCGGCCAACCGTGCCCCCTTCCTTGCCCACCTCGTCCACCGGACGGCCAACCAGAGCGACCTCCGGATCCGTGAACATCGCCTGCGGAATCACATATTCGTCGGGGTCCAGCGCTGACATCGCAGAAGCTCCGGCGCCTTGGGCGAGCCGCTCGGCCAACAGAAAGCCCTCATGCGACGCCTTGTGCGCCAGCAACCACCCTCCGCGCAGATCGCCGATCGCATACAACCCCTCAGCCGCACGAAAGCTTTCATCGGTAGGCACGAACCCGCCGCCGGTCTCCACACCGACCGCCTCCAGGCCCAGCCATTCCGGCCGTGGCCGACGGCCCACAGCAACCAGCACCACATCGCCCGGAACTTCTTCTTCGCCATCCTTGGTCTCCGCTACGATTCCCTCTGGGCTCAGCTTCGAGGCCTTCGCCCCCAGGCGCACCTCAATCCCCTGCCCCGTGAGCGCCCGGCGCAACAGCGCCTGCCCCCGGCGCGACAGGCCCACGCCCGGAAGAAGACTGTCCGTCATCTCCACCACGGTGACCTCGCTCCCGAGGCGGTGGTACACCGTGGCCAGCTCAAGCCCGATCACCCCACCTCCCACGATGACCAAGCGCTCAGGAATCTTCGCGAGCATGAGCGCATCGGACGAGGTCCACACTCTATCGTCATCAAACGGGAACCCCGGGATCTCGATCGGCGCCGACCCTGTGGCCAGCACGACGTTCCGTGCGCGCAAAGAGCGGCCGGCTTCCCCTTCCACCTTCAGCTCGCCCGACCCCACAAGACGCGCCCGCCCGCGGACGAGCTCCACGCCCGCCCCCGCAAGCAGCTTCTCCACCCCCTGCGCCAGGCCCGCAATCCGCTTTTCCACCCAACCCCGCAGGCGCGCCGGGTCCACCCGAGGGGACACAGCGATGCCCATGTCTGCCAGTGCCTCAGCCTTGCCCAGAACCCCCGTAGCCGCATACAGCGCCTTGGTTGGAATACATCCTGCGTTCAAACAGATGCCTCCCAGCGCCTTGTCCTCCACCAACACGACTTCCGACCCCAGTTCCGCCGCCCGTTTGGCACACACGTATCCGGCTGGCCCTGCCCCGACCACAGCCAGTTGCACTTCGTTCATGACCGATCCCCCTCCACCCACAAGTCTACTGCCTCGCCAGCCTCTCCAGCAGGGGAACAGACACCCATAACACCCATCCTATAGCCAAGATGATATGTGCGGCGTATCATATAGCACGACTGCTAGGCGCAAAAGGGGGTATCCTGCGCGCGACTGCGGTATTATCCTTGTAACCACTATATGTCCTCCTCTTGTCAGCTAATAGCCGCTTACGCTATGATCAATCACTCAACACCTGAAAAGGGCACACCCACCGCAAGGTGGGGCCGCAAAGCCGCGGATCCGTAAGGACTGCCGGGCTGCCAGGTAACGGTTACTGGAGGGAAACTTGGCAATTGGGCGATGCGGCAAAGTGCCAGATCGAACATCGGAGGTCTCCCTATACGCGGGAGACCCTTTGCTTTGTGAAGGAGGTGATCCCCACGGTAATCACAGAACAACCAGTGCTGGAGCATGCGCGGCTTCAGGCGGAGTACTGGGAGGAGGACCGGCGCGGCACGGCGATGTCGGTGCGGGAAAGATATGAACGGGCTTTGGCCCAACTGCGCCCGGAGGTTCAGCGCACCCACCAGTCTCGCCCTCTGGGTGAGATCCTGGCCGAGTTGGGCTTGGTCACACCCAAGCAAGTTTCGGAGGCGTTGGAAGCCCAGCAAACGGGGCGGAGGTCACAACTTCTGGGGGAAATACTTGTAGAACAAGGGGTGCTTGCCCCAAAAGACATTCACCGAGCCTTGCAGCGACAGTTAGGGCAACAGCAAGAGAGTTGATCTCAGTTTGCCCTTTGCCTGCACCATGCTCGCAAAGTGTGCCAAGGAGGCAAAGTATGACAAGAGCGAAACTTCATATGAAATGGGGGACAGCGTTGCTGGCGGCGGCCTGCCTTCTGTTGACAGGAGCGGCCGGGTTCGCACAGTCCACCCAAGACGCAGGCGATTGGCTCGCCGACCAACAGGACGAAGACGGATGGTTCCCCTGGTTTCCCGGTGGAGGGCCTACAACAAACACGCAGGGCCCTTCGGCACTGGGATTGCTCGCTGCGTACTTCCACACTGAGCTTGAGGGATATATGGATCGGGCGCTCCTCAGCGGGGAGTACATCTTGGACAGCCTCTATCTCCCAGATGGAGGGGTGAGCAACTGGTCGGACGGGACCCCGCGCATCGCGATGCACGACCCGCTGTTCCTTGAGGCGATGGGTCTTGCCACCGGAGATTCGGTATACACAGATTTCCTGAGCACCTATTACTGGGACGCGCTGGAAGCGGGCACGTACGGTGATGCCAACCATACGGCGGCCAGCTTGGGCAGCTCGGTGGTTGCGACGAGGGGCCAGCTTTCCATGTGGGATATCGCCCCGGCGGCCATCGCCGCACACGTCGCGGGACGTACTGAAGTCCGCGATGGCTTTATGGGCGCAATACTGGAGGGCCTCGAGGCAGCCCCCGGTCCGGGGACGTACGACGTGATCGGCCTCGCCGGTGCGGTGTGGGCTTCGGCCCTCACTGGCGTGGACCTGAACCCAACCGCCGGGCGGTATGCGGGGATGAGCACGGAACAGCTTGCTGCAGAGCTTGCAGGCATGACGAAATCCGCAAATCCGGGCGCGTTCATGTGGAGGTCAGATGCCGAAGACTGGTTTCCTGACGATCCCACCAACGGCGATCTCCAGGCGACCGCCTTCGCCATCATGGCGCTCCGCGCATTCGACGCAGACGTGTACGAGGAAACAATCGCGCACGGTGTGGCGTTCATCCGAAGCCTGCAACTTGGGGACGGCGCATTCGACGGCTGGCTGGGACGCAACAACCCGAACGTCGAAGGGCACGCCGAGGGCCTGACGGCGATCTCCGCGGTGGCCCCGTACATCGTGTTCGTCGACCAGGCCAATGCGGGCCTCGGCTGGGGCGACGACCCCGCCGGTGCCGGAATCGTGGTCGGCTACGACGCCTTCGGCAGCCTCACCGACGGGATCGACGGAGTGCGGCCGGAAGGCCTGGTGCTCGTGGCACACGGTGACTACGAAGCGACCTATCCCATCCGCAAACCTCTCACGCTCATCAGCGAGGAAGGGTCGACGTCGAACACGTCGCTCTTCGGGAACATGACACTGGAGTCCCGCGACATCCTCATCGGCCGCATGGGTCAGGGATTCAGCATACGGGACAATATCACTGTGTCCTCCGGAGTGGATGCCTCCACCATCAGCATTAACTGGAACGATATCTACGGACGCGTGACCAACGAGGGAGACGGAACGTTGGACGCCAGGTACAACTGGTGGGCCAACCGTCACCCCCGCAACGCCACGACCGGAGAGGTCAACTACAGGCCGTTCCTGCCACGCCCTGTGGACGAGGTGATCGCCTTCATCGAGAGGACAGGTTTGCCCGTCACCGAGGCCCTTTCGGTGATGGACTTTCTCGACGGAAGAGGGATAAGGGGAGAGTTGGCCTGGGAACTCAGGCAGAAGTTCGGTTTCACGCTCGATGAGGGCATGCAGCTGATCTCCGACTTCGGCATAGCCAGAGTCCGCAGAGCCGCACGACAGAACACATACGAACGTTTCCTCAACCAGCTCGCGGGCTATGACCCACAGCCGGCAGGAGGAGCAGGCACATTCGTCGATAAGGCTGTTGCAGGAGGCGCAGGTACATTTGATGGCCAGATCGTGGATGCCATCTACGAGATCGGCGAGTCCATTATCGTGTCTTTCGAGCTGAGCGACTACGCAGGCGAGGAGGTCATCCACTCAGGGGGTCTCGCGAGCCTGGTATTGCTGACGGAAGACGGTGGCAAGAGCCTCGCGCGGGTGCGGCTGGTGCCCTACGATGAAGAACTGGGGATGTACACGGTGGAGCTTTCCACCGACAGCCTCCCTCCGGGGCACTACGAGCTGCACATCGACATGGGAGCTGGAACCCATGACACGCAGCTGATCGAACTGGCGAAACCGCAGAGCTAGGCGTACGTACCCGAGCCGTTACGGGGGGAGAGGGCGAGTCCCTCTCCCCCTTTTGCTTGTGGAAGCTCACCGCCCAGCCTATTTCGTAACCGTGCACCCTCCATCAGGCTCAAACAGACTGAAGCTGCTGCGAAGAGAAAACGTGCTGCCTTTGGGCCCGCGGAGGTCGGTGGTGGAAGAGGTGTAATGAGTATAAAATCGTGGGAAATCAGGAGGTGAGGCGTGGAGAGTTTAGTGAGAGAGGAGATCGCCCAAGCCAAAGCGGATTTCGTCGAGGTTCGGTGGGATGAACTCGCCTGGTCCAAGGTGGCGTTTCAGCGTGACCAGCTGATGGCGCTGGAGGAGTCCAAGGAGGTGGGAGGCATCGTTCGGGCGATGGTCGGCGGCGCGTGGGGCGTAGCGCTCCTTACCGATCCCGCCGAATTACCCACCCAGGTGGAAGAGGCCACACGGTTGGCGCGCATGGCCTCCCGGCATGTCCAAGAGCCGACCGGGCTCGCCGACGTCCCTGTGGAGGAGAAGCGACACGTGGCCGAGCTCCAGGAGGACTTCCGCTCGGTTCCCCTTTCCCGGAAGAGGACTCAGGCGGAGGAGTACAACAAACTGATCCTGGACTTTTCCCCGGAGATCGTATCCACTTCCGTGCGTTACACGGATACGTATCGCAAGAACCTTTATGCAAACAGCGAGGGGACGTTCATCTACCAAGAGATCCCCGATGTGACGCTGCTTCTGGCGGCGGTGGCAAGGCGAAACGGCGATATCCAACAAGCCTTCGAGACCATCGGAGAGGCCGCGGGCTATGAGCTGGTGCAGGGCCAGGAGAAAAAGGCGGAGGCCGCCGCCAAGCGTGCGGTGGACTTGCTGAGCGCCGAACCGGTCACCGGCGGTACCTACACCGTGATCTTAGACCAACAGCTGGCGGGGGTGTTCATCCACGAGGCGTTCGGCCATATCTGCGAGGCGGACTTCCTATTCCGCAATCCTCACATGCGCCAGGTGATGAAACTCGGCCGACAGTTCGGCGCACCGATGCTCAACGTGGTCGACGACGGGTTCATCCCGGGAGCACGGGGCAACACGTTGTTCGACGACGAAGGCGTGCGTAGGCAGAAGGTGTATCTGATCAAGGACGGTGTGCTTTCGGGGCTCATGCACTCGCGCGCAACCGCACACAAGATGGGCATGGAGCCAACGGGCAATGCACGGTCCATCTCTTGGGAGCACGAGCCCATTGTGCGCATGCGCAATACGTACATCGAGCCCGGCGAGGCCACGTTCGACGAGATGATCAAAGACATAAACCACGGGATTTACGCCAAGGCCGCGTTCGGCGGTCAGACGATGTTCGAACAGTTCACGTTCTCCGCTGCCTATGCGCACGAGATCAAAGGGGGCGAGGTCGGTCCGATGGTGCGGGACGTGGTGCTTACAGGGAATGTGTTTCACATCCTGCAGAACATCGATATGGTGGGCCAGGACTTTCAGCTGATCGGCGGCTCGGGCGGTTGCGGCAAGGGAGGACAGATGCCGCTTCCTGTAACCGACGGGGCACCCCATGTGCGGGTCAACGAAGTGACCGTTGGAGGTAGGTAGCAGATGGAGCTATTGCAACAGGCGGCGCGCAGGGCGGAAGCAGCTGAACTCTACGTGGCAAGACGGCAGGGGACCACTGCTGTGTTCGATGCCGGGGACCTGGAAACGGTCAAGTCTGAATCGGTGGTCGGACAAGCGCTGCGTTTGATCGCGGACGGTAAGATGGGCTTTGCCGCTACCACCGGCACCAAGGCGGAGGGATTGGTGGAGGCGGCGCTGGTGTCCGCACAGCACGGGGATCCAGCCTTGTTTGGCTTTCATGCAGGCGGCGACGAGCCAGCGGTCGGAGTGTACGACAAAGAGACCGCGGGGATTCCTGATGACCAACTGCTCAGTTGGGGGACCCAAGCAGTGAAAGCCATCCATGCCGAGTTCCCCGACGTGCAGGTAAACGTCCAGCTGGCACGGGGAACGGTCGAGGTAACGCTTGGCAACACTGCCTCACCTCCACGGACGGAGGAGCGGACCTACCTGGCCATGGAGGTGGAGGTCGAATGGGTAAGGGAAAACGACATCTACTCCGTCGGCTCTTCCCAAGCCGTACGCACGGTAGCGCAGTTCGACCATCAGGCCGTGGTCGCCGACATCCTCCGGCAACTGGCCTGGGGGAAAGAGATAGCTCCCACGCCCACCGGCAAACAGCCGGTATTGTTCTTGCCCCAAGCCACACTCGTCATCTATCTACCCCTCCTCGTCGGGTTTTCGGGGATGTCGGTGGTGTTGGGAACCTCCCCGCTCAAAGGCAAACTCGGAGAGCAGCTATTCGATCCTCGGTTCAGCCTGCTCGACGATGGGCGCCTCGAACTGGGGCCTCGCTCCGCGTCGTTCGACGACGAAGGCATCCCCACAACCCGGCTTTCCTTGGTGGAAAGCGGAGTGGTCAAGGGCTTCTTCTACGACCTCAGGGCAGCAGCTTTGGCCGAAGCCAAGCCCACCGGAAACGGGTTCAAGGGAGGACTGCTGGGCGGCGATTTCCGTACCCCTCCCTCGCCGAGTCCGCGGCACCTGATCGTCGGTCCCGGCCAAGGGAGCCTGAACGAGATGATCAAGGAAATGGGAGACGGACTCATCGCCCAGAATGTCATGGGGTTGGGGCAGGGCAACATCGCCTCCGGAGCCTTCTCCAACAACGTCATCGGCTATGCGGTACGCGACGGCAACGTCGTCGGCCGGGTGAAGAACACGATGATCTCCGGAAACACCTACGAGCTTCTAAGGGATGGACTTCGCGCACTGGGCGGGGAACCGGAGTGGATACACGGCGCTGTGCATACGCCGCCTGTGCTGCTTGACGGAGTGAACGTGGTCACCCGGTAATCCCATAAGGCCATTGACAAGGTAACAGTGTTATGTTATACTGCGCTGGTTGCGATCGGCCGGCGGGGACAAGCCCCGACGCTGCAAACGGGGGAGTTGAGGATCGATGGCGGAAGAGACCGTCTCCAAGAAGGAAGTCCTGAAGCTGACCGGGATCTCTTACGGGCAGCTCTACCGGTGGAAGCGCAAGGGGCTGATCCCGGAGTCGTGGTTTGTGCATCGGTCCACCGTGACCGGGCAGGAAACGTTTTTCCCCAAAGACAAGATCCTGGGGCGTATCGCTCAGATCCAATCCATGAAGGAGGAGAAGTCGCTCGACGAAATGGTCCAACTTCTGTCCCCGGAAGCCACCGGACGCGACGCCACGTGGGAAGCGAACGCGACGCTCAACGCTGTAGGAGAGGGAGCGAAGGATCTGCTCTGGAAAGATTCCGGTTACACATTTGCCGAGCTGGTCGCGCTGGCCGCTGGAGCCAAGGCCCTGTCCGGCGGAGCCAACCGAAGCGAGGCTGAGCTGCTGGTAGAGCTTGTGCGCCATGAAGATGAACTGCTGAGAGACCCTGGGGGAGCGGTGGCCCTCGTTGCCGAGAAGTCGCTGGAGCGGGAGGGCATGTCGGTGCGGGTACCGTTTGCCGTGGTGGCGCGCGAGCCGGTGCAGCTGGACGGCGAGTCACGCGTCACCCAACGGGCCGATCTGGAGCAGTTGGTAGAACGCGTCAAGATCAAGCTAGGGGAGGTGCGGTGATGGCCAAGCAAAACGTCTCTATCTCAGGTTCGGGAAAGATCGGCGGAGGGGACTACGGCAATGTCCGCATCTCCGGGGCGGGTCGTGTTGACGGGGACCTCATTGCTGAAGAGATCCGCATATCGGGATCGGGGAGGATTATGGGGACCGTCAAGGCACGGGAGATCACCGTGTCCGGTTCGGGGCGGTTTACGAGCGATGTGGACACCGAATCCTTCCAGGGTTCGGGGGCGTGCGCTGTGGAGGGCAACCTAAAGGCGGGAGAATTCAGGTGCTCGGGCTCGCAGCGTATTGCCGGCGGACTCAGCGCCCATTACGTCCGGACTAGCGGCACGCTGTCCGTGGGTCGGGACGTAGAGAGCGATGTGTTCATCTCCTCGGGTAAGTTCAACATCGAGGGACTGCTCAGCGCAGATCGTGTGGAGGTCCGCCTGGTGGGTGAGAGCCGGGTGGGAGAGATCGGCGGAGAAAAGATAGAGATACGTGGCGACACAGGGTTCAACGTGCAGATCAGCCTCACCCGCGGCTTCCGGATGGGCTTCGGCGGCGGTTCACTGCGGGCAAAGAGCGTGGAAGGCGATGAGGTGCACCTGGAGTCCACGCGCGCCGAAGTCGTGCGCGGGGAGACCGTACGTATCGGCCCCGGCTGCCGCATCGGACGTGTGGAGTACTCGGGTTCCCTTGAGGTCCACGAGGATGCCGAGGTCGTAGAGAGGGTAAAGTCGTAGGCAGGCCGGTAGCGGAGTCGCTCGTGCGCCGTGCTAGCTGGCAAACTCGATGATTCCCTTCAGTATTCCTTGTGCTATGCGTTCCTTGTACTCAGGGCTCTGCAGTAGCTGATGCTCACGTGGGCAGGTTAGGTAGCCCACCTCCACCAGTACAGCGGGCAGGTGGGTGTGCCTGAGGTAGAGCGGCTGGCGGAGCACCCCTCGATCCGTCCCTCCGGTAGCTTCCACAAGATTGCGTTGCACGATCTCGGCCAGCTGCCAACTCGGTTCGCCGCGGCGTACGGAGTCATGGACCCAAGTCTCCACACCGCAAATGCTGGAACTTGCGTTTGCGTTGGCATGAATGGAGATGTACATGGTGGCACCCTCCCGCTCGGCCAGACGTACACGTTCCCTTAGGTCCACGTAGTAATCCCCGGAGCGGGTCAACAGGATCTCTATCCCGGGTACCTCCGCCGCCAACTCGGAGACGCGCAGGGCCAGTTCCAGTGCTACATGTTTCTCCTGAACTCCGTGGACGATGGCCCCCGGGTCATGGCCCCCATGTCCGGCATCCACCACCACGAGCACCCTCTCCGGCGGCAGTGGAGGTGCGGGGATGGGCCAATGCGAAGAGGAGGCAACGATAAGCGCCACCACAGCGGCGAACAAAGCAACGGCCAGCGCCCCGAACTTGGTCATCGCAGTAGCCTACCCAACAGCGCAGGCATGCTGCCAACCCCTCTGTCCATGGAACGAAGGACAGGATCTCCGCCGCTAAGGGGTCAACGTCAGTCCGAGAACCGCACCGCGGCTCGTGTTCCAGCCCAAGTACACCCTCCATCCGCCCAGGTCGACCCCCAGTCCGGCTCCCAAAGCGGGCGTCACTTGCCAATCGGGTTCAGGCTCAATCACCACAGCAGGGTAGGCACCTTGGGGCGCCCACTCCGGAAGATCGACCATCTCCTGGAAGCTGAGTCCCGCGCTGAGGTACAGCCCCAAGTCGTTCTCCAAGCTCAGCCACCCGGCGGCATAGGCTTCGAGCTTCGGGCCCCACGCGACCGTCTCCTCCGGGCCCGGCGCTCCCCAGTCCACCGACGGAGGAGGCCCGCTGATCGCCAGGCCCAACCCCACCACCTCGGACCACAGTTCGAAGCCGATGGACAGAGCTTCCGGGAAGGACGCTTCGGGGTCGAACCCGAACGCGAAGCCCACCCCCAACGGAAGCTCTACCTCCACCGTGGGGGGCCGCGGAGCGCGGGGCCGCGTCGGCGAAAGCTCCACGACGATATGCGCTTCGTCACCGTCGTCCAGCTCCACCCTGCGGGTAACCGTTTCGTACCCGGCTAGCCTTATCTCCACCGTGGTCGCTCCGGCGTCTACCGTGTCCGTGAGGGGAGTTGTGCCCAATCGCTGTCCAGCAGCCCACACCTGTGCCCCGCGCGGGCGGCTCTCCACATGAAGCGTAGCCCGGGGCCGGTAGATGCGAAAACCGGTCCATGCTGTGCCCCAGTCGTCCCCCACAAGCTCGGTGAGTTTGTCGGCAAACGCCCTGGGATCGGAGAACTCCAAGAACGGTTCCTCGGCGAACCTCTCGGCCTCGTAGAAATCGAGCGGCTCGGCGGTGGCGATGAGCTGCAAGTACTCCATGCCTTCCGGCTCGGTCACGCGCATGCGCCACCCTTCCTTGGGCAACGTGTGCGTGCCGGCGGAGAACTTGGGATCCTGCAGAAAGCGGTTGGGAACCAACAGTTTCACTTCCCCCTCGGCTGTCACGTTGTACAGGTACACATAGGCCTCATGGGTTAGGGAAAACTCCACTTCCAGCAATTCGCCCGGGGCGTACGTCGAGCGGGAAGCGGCCAGTTCCACGCCGAACGCCGGCTCATCGGGCACGGGTACCAACCCAGTGGGGACCACGTCGCCCCCACTCAGGCCACCCCAACCAAGCAAAAGCAACGCAAGCACAATGCCCTTCATCGGTCCTCCTTCAACGCTTGGCGAAGCGCCCACAGGGGCAACAACGCACAGTTGGTACGCGTGGCAGTCACTTCGCCGAGCTGCCCGAGCACGTCCTGGTCCCCGAGTTCTGCAAGCCGCCCGACGGCCTTGCCCTTGATCTTCTCGGTGAGAAGCGAGGCCGCCGCTTGGGAGATAGCACATCCCTGTCCGTCGAACATCACATCAGTCACCCGGCCTTCAGTCAGCCGAAGCTGCAGGCGGACCACGTCTCCACACAGGGGATTGGCCTCTACCGCTTCCCGGTCCGGCGACGGCAGCCGCCCTTTGTTCCGGGGACGGCGCCAGTGTTCGAGGATGACTTCCCCGTAACCCTTCACTGCAGGATCCTCCAAGCTTCATCCAACGCGGAAAGCAAAGTATCCACCTCGTCGGCGGTGTTGTAGACGTAGCACGATGCACGGCAGGCAGCGGCCACCCCCAACCGCCGCACCAACGGTTGGGCACAGTGATGACCCGCTCGGATGGCTATGCCCTCCTGATCGAGCAAGGTGGCCACATCGTGTGGATGAACGCCACGCATGTTAAACGAGACCAATCCGGCCCGCGCAGACGGATCCAACGGGCCGTACACGGTGATGTACGGACGGCGGCCTAGTCCCTCAAGCAGCCTTTCCACAAGCTGCACATCGTGGGCCCGGACGTCCGCCAATCCTAGCCCACGCAGATAGTCAACGGCAGCCCCTAACCCCACAGCCTGGGCAAACGGGGGCGTCCCCGCCTCGAACCGCCGCGGCGGCCCTGCCCACGTGGCGTTGTCCAACCGCACTTCGCTGATCATCTCACCGCCGGTCATGAACGGAGGAAGCTCCTCCAGGAGCTCTTTTCGCCCCCATAGCACACCGATCCCTGTCGGCCCGAGCATCTTGTGCCCGGAGAACGCCAGCATGTCGGCCCCAAGTTCGTGTACGGAGACGGGCATGTGGGGCACTGTCTGGGCCGCGTCGACCACGACGACAGCCCCTGCCCGGTGCGCGATGTCGGTAAGCTCCGGGAGGGGGTTGATCGTCCCCAGAAGGTTCGAGGCATGTGTGAGCGCTATCACCTTCGCACCAGCAGAGAGCACGCGTTCGTAGGAAGGTATATCCAGGCCGCCACCTTCAGTGATCGGCACCGCTTCCAGCCGTGCTTTCTGTCTCCGGGCCGCCTGCTGCCATGGCACGAGGTTGGCGTGGTGTTCCATCTCGGTCACCACCACGGTGTCCCCTGCCTCAAGGCGGGCCTCGCCCAGGGTGTAGGCGGCCAGGTTGAGTGCCTCCGTCGTCCCCCGAACGAACACGATCTCGTCCGCCGATGCCCCCAGCAAGCCGGCCAACTTGGCCCGGGCCTCCTCGTACAACCCCGTGGCCTCCCCGGCCAGTTCGTACAACGCCCGGTGGACGTTGGCGTTGCTCCGCCCGTAAAAAGAGGCCAACGCCTCGATCACCGTGGAGGGCTTATGGCTGGTGGCCGCCGAATCTAGGTACACAAGAGGTTTCCCTCCCTGCTGTCGCCCCAGGATGGGGAAATCACGGCGGATCGCTTGCACATCCACGGCTGTTTCGCCTCCTCCGGACGGGCTTCATGCCGTCTAAACAACTACACCTTGCCCACCCACCGGGTTCCAGGAGGCCGCCTAGATTGGCGGGGGTTCAGGCTAGGCTACGCTGCGCGGGCCGCAAGAAGCTGATCGATCTTCTGCTGGTCAAAACCGATCACATGCTGCCCGTCGATCTCCACCACGGGGACCGCCTGTTGCCCGGTCTTGCGGATCATCTCCATGGCCGCCTGTTGATCGGAGGATACGTCCACCTCTTTGTAGGCTACACCACGCTCATCCAGATGCTTCTTGGCCACTTGGCACCACGGACAACTTGGCGTGCTGTATACGATGACCTCTCGTTCCATCATCTGCCTCCTTCTTCGAGATGGCGCAGCATCTCGGGCCGCACCACTTCCTTCAACTTGGGCGTAAGTAGCACACAACGCCGCTGGCCTTGCCGCACGCGGCGGATCAACCCGGCGCTTTCCAACGCCCGCAGGTGATACGACACACTCGGCGCCGACAGTCCGAGGCGGCACGCTAAGTCGCCGCAATTAGGCTCCTCGCCGCGGGACAAGTACCCCACGATCCTCAACCTCTCGGGACTGCCGAGCGCAGCAAAGACCTGTGCCAGTCGTTCCATCTTCTCTTCCACAACATGATGTTAACGGAACGGTCCGTCTATTGCAAGGTTGTCTATTGCTTAAAATATTGAAACGTGGCCTTGGCGCAACTTCGCCCGCCTTGTCCCGGCCGAAGCCCCCGTTGTGTGTCGCCCCGTAGCTTATGGCTCC
>SL_5KL_010_SEDDRAFT_10000300_pt1 | contig 31980 bp, 53 predicted proteins | sample SodLakKL_010_SED_FD_9118 | JGI IMG/M metagenome (IMG submission 9118) | reverse complement strand
ATACGGCTAAATCAGTACATGGTGGGAACGCTATAATCATATCCCATTCCTGTTCAAGTAACGGCGTTACATCTCCTTGGATGTGCCACTCTGGGTGTCCACCTGAACACGGTTCTGTATCACATGAGTAGGCTTCAATGCCTAATGCTCGCATTTCTTTTGTTACTACCTGTGACTCCTCACAAGCGATTAGAACTTTTCCCATCTTTCAACTCCTTTTTATCCAGTGCGGGCCGGATTTGAAACAACTCTGGCCGTTTCTATGCAGGCTGAACGACTCGGATTAGTAACCGCTACTCCATGCTATCGGGGAGCCTGCGACCTGCACCTGTACCGTGGTTTCGTACCACCACAAAGCCGCACTGGATGTTTTATGATTCATGGGGTGACGTTCTTCCCGTCCTTACAATTCTTCTGGAGCGATCAACTCCTCAGTTTCCATGTATCATAAATTTATATTATTTATTCATTAGCCTCTTCGCATTCAACCCAAAGTTCACACTCTTCGCAGTCATCAAGCTCATCTGTGTCTACACCGAATTCACCACCGTGAGGACATTTATTTTTCTTGTCTTTCTTCTTTCCTTTATCAGAGGATTTCTTGCCCTTACCTTTAACTTTGCCTTTTTTAGGTTTTTCCTCCTCTTCTTCTTCCTCTTCCTCCTCTTCTTCTTCCTCTACTTTCTTTTTCTTTTTAGTAGTTTTCTTGTCCTTACCTTTGTCCTTGCCTTTTCCTTTTTTAGGCTTTTCTTCTTCCTCTTCTTCCTCCTCTTGTTCTTCTCCTTCTTCCTCTTTATCTAAATCAGCAACACCATACAATTCTTTCTGAAGTGTTTCATAATCCTTAATATTCAAAAGAGAATCCAAATCATATACTTCCTCAAGTATATCATCATCATAATCATCTCTATCTTCAAAATCTATTTTACGGACTTCAAAGAATTCATTTGTTCCAAGTTTCTTTTTTCTAAACGAACAAACAAGTGTTTTTCCACCTTCAAGCTCTGCAAAATCAGCAAGTTCTTCTTCTCCTTCATTGATTTCTTCATCCAGAGCTTTTCCAAAAAGGTGATAACTCATATCAAAAAGCTGAACACCTTTATCTTGATCATCAAGATCAATGATATTGTAAAGTTCTCTTTCCTTTGCTTTCAGTTCTTTTGCAAGATCATTGTCTTCCTGAGCATCAGAATTATACAATTCCTTTACATGTTCACAGATAGGACAAGGTTTCTTTACAGTACGCAAACAAATCGCAGCTTCGTTTCCATCACCAACATTGAAATGAACAAAGTAAGTACGCTGATACCACAAATCACCTTTTGATACTTCAGGATGATTATTGACTTTTACTTCATAAGGAAGAAAGTCAAGATTGTAAGGACCTTTCTTAGGTTTAAATATCGGAGTGTCAGCAGGTATTTGTAAATATCTACTCCCTCCTCTATTCATGTTCTTTTCAGCTTTCTGCTTAACCTTGTCTCTCATTGATGTTTTTTTCTTCTTTGCCATTTTTACCTCCAGTTTGTTTTTTGTAAAAATTTAAAAATTCATAATTGGATCTGTTCTTTGCGTCAAAGTGACATTTTGTAATTACATATACAGATATTGGAAAAACTATAAGCAAAATAAACAGACCAAACAATGTCCACCAAAATATCATTGTTCCACTCATTTGTTTCTTCTCCTATTTTTAATTTTTTCTTTAGCTCCTTTTTTATTTATTTGTATTTTTTTGTGATATTCATGGGACAAATCACGAGGTTCACTAGGCGTTGAAAAGTATTGTTGATTGATAAGTCGAACTAAGTTTTCCAACGCTGTTTTACGCTGTTCCATAGCAGCGACACATGAATATAAACGATTAGCTTTTGCTTGTGCTTCATTGAACTCCTTTTTTAAATCATACATTGTTTCTAATTCTTTTTTATAATCAGGATTTACATGAATTGCTGATTGTATTGCTGATTCTGTGACTTTATCAATGTCGTATGTATCTGGATTTTTTCTTATATCTAAATCCAAATCAGCTTTTGCTTCCTCAATCTTTTCTTTCTGTCGCTCAACTTCAATTTTAAGATCATTCTTTTCATTTAAAGCAGTGTTCCAAGCATCACTGTATTTATAATAAAGATCAGCTTGTTCTAGCCAAGCTATATCCAAAGTATCAGGATCAATTTGTTTGTCTGTCTGTATTTGTTCAAGTAGTTCTTTTATTTCATTCATAACGTAATCCTACCTGATATTATTTTCATGTAATATGAATTCATAATGAGAGCATAGCTCAAAAATCATAAAATCAAGTGAACCATTTTCTCTAACAACATTAGGAATTGTTTTCCCTTCAGGTCCATAATTTACTCTTAGAAATGTTTTAGCTTTATTTATTTCCCCTTTTATATCTTGAATATCATTAGGATCAATCCAACCTAATTTACGTAAAGCATCATAAGTTTTTTCTGAAATGCTTTCTCCCCATTTAATAGGTTCAATATCGTTCATTTGATTTTCTCCTTGTTCTTTTCATTTGAAGTCCTGACTTATTTAACCAATATCTTAATGCTTCTTCTGCTTTTTCTTTTGCTTCTTCTCGTTCAAAGTGTCCTATTGTTGATTTTATTCCAGGAAGACGACAGGTGAGTTTATATGGTTTTAATGTACTTTGTTTTGGACGCATTCCATCATAATAAACTGAAAAAATAATATATGCGTTATTTAAGAACCCATTTTCACCTGAACCATATTTTTCCAAATAATCATTTTTATCTCTCAAAAATAAAAGTTGTTTCTAAAGTAACATAGTCAAAAAAATCAAATTTTTAATAAAATTTCTTTATGAAGTTAAATCTGTGTATGCTTCAAACACACAACGCACTAATTCATTATCTGCATCTGTACTGTATAATGGTTGTTTTAATGAATCCAATACAATAAATGCTTCAGTATTACCATTCAACAAAACAGTTGCAAAATACTTTCTGATTATTCTCCTTGATGATTCTGGTTCTTCAGTAAGATTTTTCAGCATATCAGCTATTTCTTTCCATGGTCTTTTACTTATTAATGCTCGACAAAGATTAAAAGTGATTTCCTCTTTCTTTGCTGCTTGCTGTGCTGCTTTTAATTGATCTTCTTCATCTAAATGAATTATTTTTTGGAGTATTTTGATTGCGTCTCTTGGAGAACCTTGAACATCTTTTGTAATTTGTGTGTTGACTTCTTTAGAAATAGAAGTTCCTTCTTGTTCACAAATATAATTCAAGAGATTCATCATTTGTTTTGGGGCTAATGGAGATACTTTATATTGAACACATCTACTTTTTACCGTGGAGATTAGATTTTCTGGATTAGTTGTGCATAGAAAGAAATAAACATGTTTAGGTGGTTCTTCTAATGCTTTGAGCAATGAGTTCTGAGCTTCGTTTTTTGAGCTATCTCCGCCTCTTCCAAGCATGTGTATTTCGTCTAGTATATAAACTTTCGTATTTCCTTTCATGGGCTTAGTGCCCATTGTTCTGCGTATTTCTCTAACAGTATCAATGCCTCTAAAATCAGCAGTATCAATTTCTCTCAAATCAAATTCAGAGCAATTCAGCATTTTAGCACATATTCTTGCTAAAGTCGTTTTTCCACAACCTTTATCTCCGTAGAATAGTATTTGTTGTGGTATTTGTTTGTTTTTAATTTGCTGTGCGAGTGACTTTTTTAAAACACTATTACCAAAAAATTCATCAATGTTATTTGGTCTGTATTTTTTCGTTAAATCAACATAGGAATTGACTTCTTCTTGTGTTTCCTTAGGAACTGCTTTTCTTTTTCTTGTCATGAACTGCTCCTTTAATTAATATAAGTCATTGTTTTTTCCATATTGAACCAATTTCCATCAACTTCACTTTTCTTTACTTCGATTTCTAAAGGAACATTAATAAAATCCCAATGAGTTTTTAAATCTTCAACCATTACTTGTTTAAGAAGCTCCAAATAATCATCTAATTCTTCAGGAACAACATCAGCTACAATTTCATCATGTATTTGGAAAATAAGTTTTGTTTTCATTTTATACTTTTTGAGTAATTTATTTAATCTTATGCAACTCCATAATAAACAATGAAAAGCCAATCCTTGAATAGGATAATTTATTACGTCATTCTTTCCCATAGCACCTTGACATACAAAACCACTTAATATTGTAACAAATCTATTTTTTAGATATTCTTTATAATGCTTATCTTTCCATTTTGAATATACTGGAAATCTTTTATTCCACATATCGTGTTCGACTTTTTTAATATGCTTTACAAACTGATCGAAATTTTTTATTCCTTTATTTATTAAATGTTGTCCTATTGTAATGTCATTTCTTATTACAGGACCTTCATTTCTTTTGATTTTCTTTCCAGAAAATTGCAACCATTCCCAAAATACTGTTGCATTATTTTTGTAATAATCACCGTAGAATTGTGGAAATGTAAATGAATTCTTTGTAGCTTTTCTCAATTTATTTTCGCCTGAATTATTAGTATCCAAATCATCTAACTTAAATATTAAACAAGCAAAATCAGCGTGCATGTCTGCTTCTTCAGGATTTCTTAAATAGCCAAGCATAGTTGGATCTTGGTGATATAGTGCGGCCGTCTTCACTTCTATTCCACCGTAGTCCACGCCTACTAATAATCTTCCTTCACGAGGAATAAATGCTTTTCTTATTATTTCTCCTGCTTCTGCATCTCTTATAGGTTGGTTTTGTACGTTGGGGAAAGAACCGCTGGAACGGTATGTACGTGCTGTTTGTAAATTTAAAAAAGGGTGAATATATCCATTGCAAGTTTCTTCAATTAAACTTTTCAGATATGTATTCTGTATTTTGGAATAAAAGCGAAGTTTCAATAAGCGATCAGTAAATGATGAATGTAAAGCAGAGAGTGCTTCTTTATCTACTGAAGGATTTCCTATTTTAGTAAATTTTGTTGGTTCATAATGAAGTTCTTTAAATAATATATCAGATAATTGTACATCTGATTCAAAACTGAAATTATCCTTATATTTTCTTTTCCATATTTTTACTTCTTCATGTGATTCTAATAATTTGGAAAGATTAGAAATTTCTTTTTTGAGTCTTTTATATTCTCCTTTTAGATGTTTTGAATCAATATGTATTCCATGTTGATGCATTTCAGAAAAACAAATTGCTCCATCATGAAGTAATTGATAACCTTCTTTCTTGTAAGGAACTACTTGCATTGGGTTAATTCCTTATGTTTTGTTAATTCTCTTAATGTTTGTCTTGCTCTTTTTCCTGGTTTATATCCTTCTTCAGTTTCTTCAAAATCATTGATAAATTCTCCACAAGGACGATCAGGAAAGAAACCAATAGCAAAGTATGTATCAGGATCAGCATAAAAAGCGACTGTGTGTAATAATTTATCATACATTGCTGCTTTTTTCATTATTACATCACAAATAGGACATTTATCATCTGACATAAAACGCTCCTTTGTTATTTATTAATAAAATATTGAGGTGCTAATTGTTGTGGTCTTTGATTAGTAATGCAGTCATAGTATTTATAAAAATCAATCCCAAGTATTTCCATGTGAACAATCCCAAGCATAAATTCAGTCAATGAATCCATTCCGTTATATAGAAGCAATTCGTATAAATCAGCTTCATGTATCGTATTCATTGTATTTCCACGGCTCTTTTTTGGTTTGATAAATTTCTTTATAAATTTATCATAAGGAGTTATTCCAAAGTAAATATAATTCTGGAATTCAAGGGATGTTGCTTTTGGGCGATTATCTAAATAATGTTGTGCAAGCATTGTATCAAAGAACCATCCTTTTACTTTTGTTCCTAATTTTACTTGTGACCAAGTATTTTCAAAAGCTAAATTAGCTGCAATCTTTTTTATTCTGGAATTCTTTAGATACTTTTTGAATAGATCAAGAAATTCTGAATCATCAATCATAGGAAATGCAGCAGCGTAGTTAGTAGATAAAGCAATAGAACACGTCCATATCTGTTGCTGTTCACATTGAGGTTTTAGTGCTGTTGTTTCGTAGTCAAAAGCTGTGAGATAACTTTGATTAGAATATCCTTTCAACACATGATTCATAAATTTAATTATATCTTTTTTGTGTTTCAGTATTTCTATTTTGTCCTGTTCTTTTTCATATTGAGGAACAGGAACATCAAGCATTTTGACAGCTTGTTCTATATCCATTGTGAATAATTTTTTTGTTATGTCAGGATTTGAATCATTTTTTAAATCATACATTGTTTCTAACATTACAAAACCAGGACTGTAAACAGGACATATCCAAGCATTAAATTCTCTGTCAGGAATAACGAATCCTCTGTATTTATTAATTCCCCCAACTTCAGTATCAAATTTGTGTCCTATCAATGCTGTTAAAGCATCGCTTCCAAGAGGAATAATTACATGTGGTTTTATTTCTTCAATGGTTTTGAGTAAATTGTATCTGCAAGATTTTATTTGTGTTTTTGTAGGGGATTTTCCTGCTGAGGAACATATATAAGCACTTGTTCTTATGCACTCATTTAAATCAATACTGAATTGATTCAGTATTCGTTTATAAAATGATCCTTCTTTTCCAGCCAAATGAATTCCTTTCATATCTTCTGTTTTTCCAACAGAAGATGCTATATGGAGTATTTTTATATTTCCTGTTCCTGTTGGTTTTATGTAAGGATTTTTAGCTTTTTCATTTAGTTTGCATTTTTTACATTGTGATGAGTTATTTATTCCTATTTTTTCTGAAACTAATTGGGATTGTCTAAAAAATCCTTTCTTAGCCATTTAATCTCCTTTAGAGTGCCATTTAATAGCTGAGTTTAATATTTCTCCGAAATTTCTTTTAGGAGACCATTGTAAATGATTATTTGCTCTCTCTATATTAGCAACTAAATAATCAACATCTCCTTGTCTTTTGAATTTTATATTTTTACGCAATCTAAATCCATTACTCATCATTTTTTCGATTGATTTAATTACGTCCAACGTATTTCTTCCAATACCGCTTCCAATATTGTATATGCCTTCAGTATTAATTCCTTTTATAAAGGCATCAGCTACATCACAAACATGAACATAATCACGCACACAGTTTCCATAAACATCCAATGATGTTTTGTTATTTATTGCGTTAATTGTATTTGGAATTAAATGTGTTTCTGGTTTATGATTTTCTCCAATATCTTTATTTTTGTGTGCCCCAGCTACATTAAAAAGACGCAATATACATGTATTCATTTCATCTCTATGGTCTGTAATCAATTTTTCAGCATGTTGTTTTGATTTTCCATAAGGACTTATTCCATTAAGTTCATGTGTTTCAACGGAAGGAATATTAGCTTCCTTATTAGAGTAAACTGCTGCTGAGGATGCAAATACAAATGATTTTATATGATTATCTATTGCTAAATTCAATAAATTTTCAGTTCCTTTATAGTTTACTTGATAATAAGCATCAGGATAATTGAATGATTCAGCAACATCTATGAGTCCAGCTAAATGTATAACAGCATCAATATTTAAATGGTTTTTGAATAAAAATTTAAGTCTTTTATAATCAATAATATTAGCAATGCAGCAATTAATTTCTTTGTTTGGTTCAAGATCAAGTCCAATGACATTGTACCCATGATTAGATAAATGACGAACAACATGTCTTCCGATATACCCTGCTGCTCCTGTGACTAATACTTTTTGCATTAATCATCTCCTTCAAATTGAACAATATGGATTGACTTGTCTGTTTTGAAATACAGAATTTCATCTATTATGGAAATTTGATTCGTGATCTTTAATATATCTTCCAAAAATTCAAGGTTAATAGAGAAAAAGAGGTCTTCCTTAAAATCTACTTTTGTTGTTTCTTTAAACCATCCTTGTTCATTCTGGGATTTAATCGTTAATTTTCCTTTCTTTATATTAATTTTAACATTCTTTTCTTTTAAAACAGTATCTTTACTGAATATATCTGCTCTATTGATTATTTCATTTATTTGTTTTGGAAACTCAATTATTTTTCCTTCATTTTCTTCAGGAATAAATTGATGTAAGTCTTTGTATTCTTCATTGTATAGTTTTGTAGCAAGAATTACTCCATTGTCTGTTTTGAAGTATATCCAAGAATCATCCACATGTATTGCAGTCAGTTTTTCTTTACAAATTTCAAGTAAATTATCTGCTGGCACTAAAATATCAAAATCAAATGATTGTTCCAATTCACAAATAGTTATTCTGTCATTATCACAAGATTCAATTATATTTTTATGTATATGAACACATGTAAAAAGAGGTTCACTTAGTGATTTTCCAGCAGTCAAACAAGCCAATTTTGCAGCATTTGTAAATTCAGAGGAGAGTTTTTTGAGTTTTTTAGGTGTGTTTATGTTATCAATTGGAATTCGTATTTCTGGATCAAAAGAAACCCCAGCAGAAAATTTCTTTCCTTTTATTTTCAATTCATTATCTTCTGATTCGATTCTTATTGTTTCATCCTTTACTTTATTCAGTAATTTTAAAAGAGGTTCAGCTTCAACAACCCCTTCTATATCTAAATCAGTATTGGACATTGCAAAAATTTCATCATTGAAAGTCATTACTTGTTTGTTTGTAAAAATGAAAGCTGTACTTTGTTCAATTAGGTCTCTTTTTGCGAGTCCTTTTTTCACTTGTTCGAGTACGTTTACGAGTTCTTTTCTTTTTATTTCCACTATTTTCCTCCTTAATTTTTTCAAATCTGTTTTTTTGCTTATTTTCTACTTCAATATAATAATAAGATAATAAATAATTATCTATTTTATAAAAGAAATCAGTTTTTTCTATTGAGTGACCAATACCTGCTGTGTAGAATTTCATAAGAAAAACTTTTTCCTTTTTTTATGTTTAAAAGGCCAAGGCCATTCTGGTTGTGTTTTTGCTAAATCCTGATAAAAAATTATATTCAATTCGTTTCTTAAACTATTATTATTTGATATTCCTGGTTCAATTATCTTCTCAATTGATTTTCCTTTTTCATACCAATATTCATCTTGTTTTGGTTTGTAATTATGAGATACAGAAACAATTTCAGATTTACCTATCTTATATCCTTTTTCTTCAAGATATTTATCTACTATATGTTTTTTATTATGCGTTAAGTTTTTATAATGTTTATATTTTTTTGATTTGAAAGGACTTTTTTGAGTCACGCCAAGAGGCCAGCAGAAAGAATTGTATTTCCATTTATTATTTTTTAAATGAGGAATTAAAATTGTCCCGTACCTTGAAAAAGATGTCCAAGATGTTGAATCAACACTATACCAAGGGTATTTGTTTATTAAAGCAACTGAAGTAATTCCAAATCCATGAACTTTTATTTGAGGAAATCCTTTATTATCGCAAATTATAGAAAAATATTTATTGAGTAAATTGAGTAGTTTATTTTGGGGCTTTCCTACCATGTTTCCAAAACAAATATATTCATAGTTACTCATGTAATAATCTAAATATGATATATCACATTCTACATGGTATACAGGTAAAGGACGTAATCCCTCACTTTCCATTATTTCTTGATTTTCAAGTGTTGCTTTAGCGTCTTTTATAATATCAAGATTTGCATAATAATCTATATTTTTTATATTCGATTTTATGAAATGAATATAATCATAAATATCAATTTCTAAATTCTGTCTTTCAGCAGAAAATGCTCCTGAATCAACAAATAATTTATACATTATTTAATTAATCCCATAAGTTCTTGTCTAGCACGGGTATCGTCAAAAAAGACACCTTTAACAGAAGAAGTGATCATTACACTATTTTGTTTTGAACATCCACGCATTCGCATACATAAATGATAAGCTTCAATAATACATGCAGCGCCTACTGCTTTTAGTTCATTCATTAGGAAGTTTGTGACTTGTTCTCCGATTCTTTCTTGAATCTGCAATCTCCGGGCGTAAATATCAACAAGACGAGCAAGTTTAGAAACTCCTATAATTCTGCCATTAGGAATATAAGCGACATGAATAGATCCTATAAAAGGAAGCATATGATGTTCACACATGCTATATAATTCAGAATTTTTTAATAGGATAATCTGATTATATCCTTCATCGTCAAAATGAGTTAAAAGATCACGTGGATTTTGTTTATATCCAGAAAAAATTTCATTTTGCCATGCTCGGACAATTCTATTTGGAGTTTCTCTTAATCCTTCTCGTTTAATATCTTCTCCAATAAATTGAAGCATGCGTATTATATTTTCGTGTATAGAATCTCCTTGATCTTGTTGTGGATGGTCTGTTTCCCAAGGAAACACAATCCATTCGTTTTGAGATTTTTCAATTAAAGCTACAAAAGATTTATCAGGAAATTTTTTTTCATATTTTTGTTTTGTGATTCCAGAATCTATTAAATCATCTAAAATAATATTAGCTTTATTTGGATCATATGTAATTTGTGCGTGTTTTAAAAATCCGGCAACAATCATGCCCCCTTTGGGAATTCCGTAAACAATGTTATTAGGATCATCTATAAGCTCTAAACCTTCCATTATTTCTTCCCAAGTTATATGTATCATTATCATCTCCTATATTCTATAGTATCAGTCATATTAACAGCATTGAAAGCTTCTAATCGCTCATTACAACTACCACATTTACCACATGCTATAGGCTGATCTTTATAACATGTCCTTGTTAAATAATAAGGTACAGGTATACTAAAATCTTTAGAACATTTTAATATTTTTGTTTTATTTAAACTCATAAAAGGAGCAATTAAAGTTACTTTTTTATCCGTAGATAAATAAACAGTATTTCTTGCTGAATCAACAAAATTTGATCTGCAATCAGGGTAAATAAAATGATCTCCAGAATGAGCGCCATAAGCAATGCAATCTGAATCAATTGATTCTGCGATTGAAGCCATCACAGCAATAAAAATTAAATTTCTTCCTGGGACAACTGTTTTTTTCATATTCTCAGATGCATAATGTCCTTCAGGAATACTCTCTCCATGTTTTAGTAAATTTGATTTTGATAAAGAAAATATATTTGTCAGATCAATTTCAGATAATGTAAGGCGGTTAGTTTTTTCTTGATAGTACTCAAAAATATTATGTGCTGCAATATTCTCATATATGTTATGTTTTGATCCATAGTGAAATATGCAACAATGAATTTTTGTGTATGGGTAATTATGTAAAAAAAATCCAAGTAGTGTAGTAGAATCCATTCCACCAGATAAAGCTAAAGTAACTTTACTCATAAATTCTCCATAAAAAGTAGCATAATAGATATATATTTAATAAAATCTATTATGCTACTTTTATTGTTGCTTTTTACTTAATTGAATATTTTCCGTTTTTAACCTTCAATTGAACATCTTTTGTTCTTTCAAGACGGCATGGAGATTGTTTGCCTCCTATTTGTGCATTGATTGTGTGGGCCATTCCTTTAGCTGGTCTATCAGGAAATCGTTCTATGAGCTTTTCTAAAATTTCTTCTTTAGTTATTCCTTTTTTAGAAGATTTTTTTATAAATTCAAGAATACTATCAATGACTCCTGGTTTGTTTTCTGTCTTTTTAGATTCTTTCTTTTCCTTCTTTTCAGGTTTCTTTTCTTCCTTCTTCTTTGTCTTCTTAGGAGGTTCTGGCTCTTCCTCTTCTTCAATTTCTTCACCGCTAATTTCAGCCCATACAGCTTTCTTGAGATCAGCTATTTTCTTATAATCATCAGGATCGACTTCAAGTTCATTATCTTCAATATATTCCTTGAGTTCTTTCTTCTTCATAGCATCAATATCGTCCCAAGAAATCTGTTCTTCTTCAGTTTCTTCCTCCTCAGCTTCGTCTTCGTCTTCTTCAACTCCTACTTCTTCAAATACAGCTTCTTTGAGGTCTTTCAGTTTAGGATACTTGTTAGGATCAATATCAAGATCATCTTCTTTGATAATCTTTACAAGATCCTTCTTCTTCATAGTGTTAATTTCTTCCCAAGTATATCCTTCAGTTTCTTCTTCCTCTTCTTCCTCTTCTTCTTCTTCAGTTCCTTTCTCTTCTTCTACTTCGCCCTCTTCATCATTATCTTCGTCCTCATCTTCTTCCTCTGCCTCTTCATCTTCTGCTTCTTCTTGACGCTTCATAGCTGTTTCATTTCCAAGTTCAGCAAGCAATTCCCATACTTCTTCAGAAAATTCATCGTCTTCATAAATGTCCAGTTCAGGACTTTCACCGCCTACACATTTCTTGAGTTCTTTTTCCAGTTCTTTAGGCTTCAAATCAGTATCAATCTGATCTTCTTCATCCAACTCAAGAATTTTGTTCAACGCTTCGGCTACCTTTTTAAGGTCTGCTTTCTTCATAACGATCTCCTTTTAATAAGTTAGTTTTGTGATTAAAAACAAAAACGCTTGCTTTCAAAAACAACATAGTCAAAAACTGTCAATTNTCAACAAAATTTTTCACATTTTTTTCATCTCCTTTGAATTTTTAAGTATTTGGATTAAAGAATGGTATTCTCCCGAAAAAACTACCTTTATTTGGATTAGAAATTGCTAAATCTTGTAATACAGAAACTTGATTAACTATTTCGATTGAATCTTCTCTCAATAAAAGAGTATTAAACCGTAAACATCCTAATCTTTCTTCTGCTTTTGTTTTATTTATTCCAAAGAAATGTGTTACGTGACTATATTTTCGTTTATCCTCTGAATAATTTGATAGTTGTAATGTATCAGCATTATAGGATTTAGCATCTGCTTGTGTGGCAACAATTACACAGTTATGGAATTCTTGGGATATTTTTCTTAGAATCATCCATTTTTCATTTTCTTGATGCCTGTATTCAGCATTTCTTTCAGGGGCAAGAATATCCGGATAGTCAACTATAAGAATATCAGGTATAAAACCTTCATCTTTTTGTTTATTTATACACCAATCACGAATATCACTTGCTTTTGCTTCGTACATTGGAAATGCTTCTGTAACAATTTGTCCTTTAAATCTTTTGTGAAATTTATTAGCTGCTTTTCTTACTTCGTTAGGATGCCAAATATCATTTAAAGGATTTTCTTCCCACCATATAGAGCCTTTAAATTTTTTATGATTATATCGTGAATAACGATCCTTCCAACACTCAATGCATCTTTCGTGGCTATCTAAAGTATCTTTATCGGTAATATCTACACAGAATTTAGGTTTTCCTTCTTCATCTCTATCAGAAACTATTTCAGTTGATTTTCCATGCTCACAATCTCCCATTTGATTATACAAACAATCAAGAACTGGAGTCATGTGATTTGGATTGAGATGTTTTTCTCTTGCTGGTTTTTTAGTCAAATAAGAATAAAATCTGCGTCCTATTTGATCTTGGGTTAAGTCACCAGTTTCTATCACAGCAACATTCAATCCTTTTTTTGCAGCAGCAATAGCAAAAATCATAAGTGCGTATGTTTTTCCTACCTTTTCTCTTCCAAGTATTCCAATAAATGATTCACGTTCAATAGGACCTACTAATCGTCCTAATGCTCCTGGAAGTTCTAATAATATTGGAGGATGTGATTCAACTGAATGGTAGAATTTTTCAATTCCTTCATTTGATAATATGTTTCGTGATTCGGATAATTGTTCTCTTACTTTAGAAAAATCAGCATAAATTGATTCAGCGTTTTCAATTGAGTCTGATTCAGCAGCTTCTTTAATTTGATCTCCAAGTAAGAAAAAACTTCGTTTCTTAAAATACTTGATTCCTAAATCAACATAAAACTGAACATTCAAATCCTGCCAAGAATCAAATTCATCTGCAATGGATGATAAAAAATTAGATATTTCATCTTCTAAATCAGGTGGTATTTTTCCTGACTTACTTTTCATTTCAAAAATACTGTCTATTTCTTGTTGCGGAGAACTGTCATATTCTTTGAAAAAATCAATGCACCATTGAGAAATTTCTTGTGTTGCTTTTGATTGAAAGAATTCCTTTTTGTATGTTTTATAAAGCTGTCGGCAAACACTGTTAGAAACAATAAATGCTATTATTAAATAGCGTTCTGTTTGAATATCTTCTGGTTTTCGCTTCTTGATCTTCAAAACGAATTCTCCTTTGCAGCTTAATTATTGTCTCTTAAATGAATTTCCTTTTTGATTTTATTACGTTTACTGCTTCCAGTATAGTATCTGACAATATCTTCTTTTTTATAAATTTCTTCAATAATTTTATCTTTTGTTCCGTTAGAAACACGAACAATCCAACCTATCACTTCGTCATTTCCATTTGTAATTTGTGTTATTTCTTCATTATTTTGTTTTTCGTTTTGTTCTCGGAAATACATTTCGTTTATTATATTCAACCATCTCTGTTCTGATTTTGATACTTTGTTTTTATATTGATTTGATTCAGTCAGTAAATCAATACTTTCAGTATGTTTAAAAGCATCTTTAATTTTTTCAAATGTATTTGCTCCAGGATATAATGCTTTTGTTGTCATTACTGTAAATAATTTTAGATTCAATTCGTTAAATAAATAATCGTTAAAATTTTCGGATCGTTTTTTACGTAAAGCAGAAACAATCATAGAAGTATATGCATTTATCGGTCTATTTGTAATTTTTTTACTATCCTCAATCCATTTTAAAATTTGTTTAGAAAGTGTATTCGGAAGTGTTTCCATTTTTTTGTATTCAAGGAAGAATTCTTCCATTAATTTGTATGCTTTTTGTTCTTCTTCTGACAATCCTTTCAAAGGATCATAAACGGATTGCACTCCTTTATACAGTGCTTGAATCAAGAATGATGTTCCGTTGCGGTCATTTCTTATAGCGTCAGGAAGTGATAATCCTTGTAAACATTTTTTATTAACAGGTTGATTTCCTGGTTTATGCCAATCGTTCAGAGTTTTAATTGCTTGTCTAATATCAAGGACAGAGTATGGTTTAACGTAGTTATCTTCAGGAACATTAAACAGCATATCATCATGAAGTTGACTTCTTTTGAAAAGTTTTCCTTTTTGCATTTTATTCAGGAGTTCAAGAGATTTTATAAATGTTTTACTGGGATTATTTAAATCAATTTTATGTGTCCTAAGATTAGGTTGTTCATTCCAGTATTCAACAAGTGATTTATTTTCAATGTATTTGATTTTTTGTTCAGGAGTTGATTCAAGTGTTTTCTTTTTTCGTTTACGTTTCCTTTTTGTTTCAGCTTTTTCGGAAGAAAAAGCGTTAAATGAATCTTTAGATTCATTATTAAAATATTTTAATAAATTCTTATATTCGTTATCAATCTGATGATACCCCCCATCATCTGTTGAGATGCCCCCGTCTTTTTTAAAAATCAATTTTAAAATCATTTTTACTTTTTCAAAATCAATACAATAAGCATTTACAAAACAATCATTAAGATAATTTGCTAAAGGAGTATATGTTTTTATATAATTCTCATTAATAAAAATAAATCTATTTGTAATTTGTTTCCCGTACTTAAATTTAGTTCGGAATTCAACTTTTAAATATCCATATTTTTGTAATTTTGATACTCCATTAGTCACAGTTTGTTGTCTTATTCCTAATAAAGAAGATAAATATTTATTTGTAGCCCAACATCCTTTATCTGTTTTTGCTAAATTTAATAACATTCCAAATAATTTTTGTTCTGTTAATGTTAATTCAGGATTATACAATACTTCTCCAGGAATATATATTCCTGGAATAGTGGATTCATTTTTTAATTGATTATTCATCTAAATATCTCCTTTATTGCTCAATAGATTCGTCTGCTATTTGTTTTGCTTTTTTCTTGTTTATATTTTTTCCTTCTATAAATTGATTGTTTGCATATCCTGATATATTTTTATGTGTTTTAGGATAATTCTTATCTATTACATAAAAAGAATATTTTTTATTTATTTCCTTAATTATATATTTATGTTTTCTTAAATTTTCTAATGATTTTAAAACAGTTTGATTAGTTATTCCTAAAAAAGAGGATATAAATTCTAACGATTCAACGGAAGTGTCTATTTTTGAACGATACATTAAAAATCCAAACAGTAATTTTTCATTTGCTGTGATATTAGGATTGAAAGCAATTTCCGATGGAATGATTAATTGAGGTATTCCAAAATGCATTTTAACTATCTCCTTTTATAATTTCTTGTATTTGATTACTTATAACTATTGTCGGGTTTTACAGCGACAGAAAATCTATCGCTGTGTTTTCTGTTTATCGTTAATCAAAATCAATTAGTTTATGTATTTGTAAAGAGCAAATTGTTTTATCAAGCATTTTGTTATCCAAAATATGGATAACATTACGGAATAAATTATAATTAACTTCTCCTTCTGGAGTGAATAAAGGACTAAAAGCAAATCTCATTTCATTATAATGATCAATTTTCATTAATTCTTTAATGTAAGGAATTGAAAAGAGTATATCATCTTTTGAATTGATAACGAATTTAAAATAAATAGGAGTAACGGTGTGTATAAAATTGTAAGCAAATATTTGTGGATCAAGGGTTTGTTTATTAGCTTCTCCTGCACACGGAGTTTTTATATCAACTACCCAAGTTAATTCATTCAAATAAGGTAAAGGAAGTGGAAATATGCTACCATTTGTTTCTATCTGTACTTTATGATTTGAATTCCTGAGTTCAGTTAGTAATGATTTTACATCATCTTGTAACAGCGGTTCTCCTCCTGTAATTATTACCTTTTCTGTATGACAATTTTTTAGGATACTGCTGATTTCCATATTGTGGTATTTATTATTAAAAGTTTGTGCTTCAGGAATATCACAATAATCACAATTATGATTGCATCCCTGGAGACGAATAAAAGTACACCAAGAGCCTTGTTCAAATATACCAGTTTCTCCTGAAATAGATTCAAAAATAGAATGTATTTTGAGCATATTATTTTCTCCATTCAGCATAACTTGTTTCTGTTTCATATAGACGCACAAATTCCAAATCACAATCCCAATGTTTAAATTCTTTTTCCAAAATTTGAACTATCCAAATCACTATAGATTCAGCAGTAGGAGCATAATTTGGAAAAGGAATATCTTTATATCCTTCGTATTCATTTAATAAGGTATGATCTAATTCCTCAATTATGTATTCATTTATTATTGATTTTAATGCACCAAAATCAACAACCATTTCTTGATTTTCATAGATTAAAAAAGGATCAATTTGTTTTTGAATGCCTATAAGTAATTTATAAGAATGTCCATGGATATATCTACATTGTCCTTCATGTTCAGGAAGATAGTGAGCTGATTCAAAACGAAATTCTTTGCATATTGTGATTTTCATAAATTGCTCCTTCATAGTTGTGTGTTATAGAAAATTTAAGACGTTCAGGAACACGTCTGTCCGCTTCAGGAACCGCTTGCAAGTATCTGTCACGAGTCAGACTTCATCTTGAGATTTGCAAGCTGTCTGTGAAGCGTATATAGCGTTTTTGAATTATTGCTTTGTTGTGTGTTTTAAGTCGATATTTTGGAGGAACTCACTGAAGGTTTCATCTTCCATATTTTCTATAATATTCTTGTATTCTTCTCTGATTTTTTCAAAATCTTTATGGAAATTATTAATATGTTTGCACATAAGTTTCATTGTTTTCATTACAAAATCAATTCTATCTGCATTTTCTTTATCCTTTATTTTCTTTATAAACTCATCTGAGTTGGATAATGTTTCATTAACTCCAGTTGCTGGAAATGCTTGTAAATTATCAATCATAAAATTACATGCTTTAATAGCAAAAACCATATCAATCATTTTGTGCATATAATCATTACTTTGATTAAATTGACTCATTTTCTTTTTCTCCTTCTTTTTAAAAACATTTCATTAATTTGAATTGTCCTATCAACATTATATTCAACATTTTTTTTGACATTTTTCTTATAATAAACTGTTACTAAATTTTCTTTTTTTAATTTTTGTAAGGATTTTGTTATTTGATTTGGATTTTTTAATCCAATAAGTTCAGCAAAATCCTTATTTGTTAATCTACTTTTTCCATTATCAGAATGTGTCAATATAACTGAAAAAAGCAGTTTTTCTTTACGTCCTAAATTATCAGAGAGCATTACTTCTTCTGGTATTCTATAATCCATGATTATTATCCTTGTTTGTGTTAGAAAGGAAAGACGTTTCCATAACAAATTATGTTATGGATCAAACGATTTATAATCGTGTCTTTAATTTAAGGGAGGATGTAACACACAACAATTTGCTTTATAAAATATTGATTTAACATTGTCAATAGTGTTTTTTAACGAATTAAAAGGTCACGCATTATGTAATTTGCTTCTTCATCTGATAATTCAGCAGGGTCTTTGTTTATACCTAATTCTATTTGATATACTTCATTTCCTTGAATAGATAAACGAAATACCAATTCTTGAGCATTTTTATTTGCTTCTTCATCTGTTTCATCAAACCAAACAAAGATTCTTTTAAATCTTTTATTTAAAAGATTAACTTGTTCACCAGTAAATTTAGTTCCAAATGTAGCAATACTTCCAAATCTCATTCTCCAAACATCAGTAATTCCTTCAACAACAAGAACAGTTGAAGATTTTGCTGAATCAATTCCATATAAAGTATTTTTATGATGTATTCTTTCATTATCTTTTGAACAGGCTTTATACCGCTGACTTGATTTATCTGTAATATCTCTTCCTTGATATGAAATTAATCTTTCATTCAAGTATATAGGGGCAATTATTCTAAATTTATATGCTCCTAAATGTCCTGTAGCTTTTAAATTCCAAGTATCAATTAAATAGTCAGGATCGAAATTTCTTTTTTCGAGATACTTTCTGTGCCGTTCAGGAAAATCTTTTAATATTCCTTTAGGAAATTTTACGTTTATATCTTTTTCTTTTTCTTTCCTTTCGTATCTTACGTCTTTTTTAAAACCACCATAATCTTTGATAATTTCAATAGCTTGATGTTTAGAAACATTTGCAAGAAGCTGAACAGCTTCTATGGTTTTCATTTTTCCACAACGCCAACAAGTAAAAGCATTTGTATTTTCATTATATCCTAAATGATGTGCATGATCTTGGCATCTAGGACATTTAATTCCTACCCAATTAGCCCCAATATCTTCTCCAGTTTCTTTATAATCTATATCATAATCACTTAGAAACTGTATGCCTTTGAACATTATTTATTCCTTTTTCTTTTATTAGATTTTTTGGAATTTCTTGTTCGTTTTTTGGCTTCAATTGAAGGTTGTGTGTTTCGTTTTCTTTTGTTTGTTGTTTCAGAATCAACTCCATTTGATTTTCGTTTTCTTTTGTTTACAGGATTATTTTCTACTTCAGAGTTTCTATTTTTTCTTTTTCTTTGTTTAGTTTCTCCTTGATACAAATTTATTTGAGATAAAACACATTTTGTAAATCTATTTCTTCGTATATTTCTCCATGCAATATCCATTGATTCTGTTCTTACAGTTCCTTTTCCCCATATAGTTCTTTCATCAGGATTAAATTCAATTATTTTTTCATATCCGTATCCTTTTATCATTCCTTTTTTTTCGACAATAATTGTTTTTCCTAAATTAGCTTTTGCTTCTTCGGGAGTCATGTTTAATCTCCTTCTTCTTTAGGTTCATGAGCCATTATTTGAAGTATAAGAATACATTTAGGAAGTGATATTGCTAAATGAAAACACACATCATCTTCAGCAATAGTAAGTAAAATTCCTAAAGCATAACTTCTTTCTTTTATAAAAGTTAATGATAAAGGAAGCCAGTCTTTAATTCTTATGGATGCTGAATATACGTCATATTCTTTTTTTAATTCAATCATAATTTCTCTTTTAATTTTTTGTGATTATGAAATAGATTATAACTAAACATGATAAAGCAACAATTCCTGCTATTAGCACATCAATCATAAACCCTCCTCATTCATTTGAAATGAATTGTGATAGAAAAAAGAAGTCAATAAACAGTGATCCTTCTTCTTTTGAAAAATGAAATAGTGCTCCTTCAAAAGAAGTGCTTTCAATTCCACATACACTAATAGAAAAATCAATTCCCATTTCTTTATCTGATATTATTTCAAGTAATGAAAAAGCAATCATAACTCTCCTTTTAGTTTACAAGTTTTTTATCTTTTAATTCATCATAGAACTCATGAATCAATTCATTAAATATTCCTGTATTATCTCCGTCTTCTCCATCAACAACGGCAGATATTACTTTAGCTTTATTTTCTAATTTTACAATAATGTTTTCTTCAATAGAATTTTGTGCAATCAAGTTCCAGACATTAACTAAATTCTTCTGTCCAATTCTATCAAGACGATCTTCACATTGAGAATACAATCCAGGGGACCATGGAAATTCTAAGAAAGCAACATGAGAAGCACATTGTAAATTTATTCCTGTCCCTGCTGCTTCTATATTCCCTACAAATAGACGAATATTATCATCTTTCCAGAATTTATCCTGTGCCTGTTGTCTTTGTTTCTTAGTCATTCCTCCTACATATTGAACAGCTTGATTTCCAAATTTTTCCATAAACATTTTTGCAGTATTTGTGTGGTAAACAAACAGTACAAGTTTTTCATTTTCAATCATATCCTCAACCCAATTAGTAGCCTGTGCAAGTTTTCCTTTTACTGCTAATTGTTTCAGAGTATTGATTTTTGCCAATGTTTTTGCTCTCTGAGCTTTTACAGCCCTATTAACATCAATTTCTCGCAGATAGTTTATTAAATCCGTATATGCTCTTTTGTATTCTTTTCTGTTATCAATTTCTAACGGAGTAATTGATCTTACTTTTCCTTTCATATCTTTCAAAACATCTTCTTTTTTACGCCGGATCATGATTTCCCTTACCAAGATTTCGTGTAATTCCCGTGTATTTTTAGCCCCTGAATAATCAGTGCCAAATTGTGTTTTCTTTGCATCACAATATTTGTACGCAAAAGCATGTCTATTCGGAAATAATGTAGGCTTAATCATTTTAAGAGGATTATACAGTTCAATAGGCTTATTCAGAATCGGAGTTCCAGTAAGTCCTATAAAGTATTTCACTTGTTTAGCCAGTTTTAACATAACAGCAACACGTTTTACTTCTTGTTCTTTTTTCTTTCCTGGATTTTGTTTTCCTTTAATTTTATGAATTTCATCAACAATAATTGTATTTGGACGAATGTCTGTTTTAATATTTTCGTACCAGTCTTTTAGAATATCAAAGTTAATTACAATAATTTTACCTTTTATTTTGTACGGTTTAGTTCCGTAAACTGTTTCAACAGTTTTTCCAAAATCAGTAAACTTTTCAAATTCACGTTTCCAGTTTTCTTTAACAGCAGCAGGAACAACTATAAGAGCAGGAAAAACATCTTTTTCTCTATTCAGTTGAAGCCAAGCTATTGCTTGTAGGGTCTTTCCTAACCCCATGGAATCTGCAATTAATGCTCTGCCATTTTTTGATTCAATGAATGATACTCCTTTCTTTTGAAAAGGTTTAAGAATATCATTCATTTTAGGAACAGCTATTTCTTTAATATCCTGGTTAATTTCATTGTACCATTGTGATAGATTTTCATCTAATTGAAATTCCCATTCCAGAATTTTATCAACATTCACTAATGTTAAAGGAATAGTCCATGATTTTTCACCAGGAATGAATTTTCTTCCATTAATGTTTTTAATCTTTGCAACTAATTCAGCATTATAAGGAAATTTTAATTTGATTGTTTCATCATCAACTTTAATAGCGTCCTTAGTTTTTTGCTTCTTAAACATTCCTTTTATATTAAACGAAAATTGATCACCAGGATCAGCAGGAGTAAATCCTTTTTTAATGATTCTATCCATGTACTTTTCAAGTTTAGGACGAATCACAGCGACTTGTTTTTCAGTTAAATATCCTTTCTTTAAATAGAAATCAGCAACCTCATTCAATATTTTACTGTCTGAATAAGATTGAAATCCTTCTTCATTTGTATCTGTTGGACATAAAGCCAGAAGTGCTCCAATAGCGTAATTATCACTTCTTCTAACTAAGTCCTTCAATTCAGAGTTAGTTAATTGTACTTTTTCCATAATTTTCTCCTATGTAATGGAATTGGCGTACTCTCTTAATTCAAAAAATGCTTTTTGTATTTTATTCCAAGCAAATCCTTTATTTCTTAAACGATTTTTAATCTCCTGTTTTTCAGTAATTAATTCATTTGTTACAAGATTAACTGCTTCTTGGGTTGCTGCGGAGAATGAATCAATAGTTTGTTTAAACATCATCATACGTTCAGGATCATATTTTTCTGTGCAATGCACTAAATCATCATATTCAACTGAATTTATTTGTTCCTTTTTAATCATTTTTCTTAATTCTCTATGAATCATAAATCCAATCCAGGATTTCATTGATCTTCCTTTAACAGGATTAAATGAATTTAATGCTTCCATCATAATCAAGTGAGATTGCGCCTGTAATTCATTCAATTCCGTGTAAGGAAATTCATTGTGAACGGACTTAGCTGCTTGGCTTGCAACTTTGATATAATCCTGCATTATTCAACTCCTTTATTTGAGGGGAGTATTAAACTCCCCTCACTGTGTTATTCTGCTTTATGCAGCTTCAGCCATGTCAATGTCAATTATTTCATTTAGTTTACTTGACCGTTCGGATACTGTCGGAAGTGCCAATTCTCTGAAACATTGTGTGGCGCAATTGAATATTGTGTAAAGATTTTCACCGTATCTTGTTTTTTCCTCATCATAGGCATTACTGAGATCAAGAATTTGACGGGAGGAAATAACTCCGTTTCTCAAGAATTCCATAAACAAATAGTCCTTATGAAACTTATCTCTTGGAAGTTCCTTCATTTTGTCATGTGTGTTTCCAAGTCTTGTTGTTTTCTTCATAGCTTCAGATATTCCAGTCAAAGCCATTTCCTTAACCGTGAGTTCATTCAGAGAATGATAATGTTTTCTGAAATCTACCCAAGAACCAGAAAACACAAGATTAGAACAAACAATAATAGTAAGACCTGCTGTAAATCCAAGACTCAGTTGTTTACTGACAGAATTTCTCCAACCAAGCTCAGGATACCTTTCCAGTTTGTCTGTTTCAAAACCAAAATCAAGTTTATGAGTAACAAACACATTTGATCCAGTTTTGTTTGTATCAAATTTGGATTCAATAATTTCAATTCCTATTTCTTTACAACATGTTTGCACCTGATTCAAAATATCTGAATGAGGAATTGGATTCCAAGACTTAGTTGGAGTAGGAGCAGGAATTGCTCTCAATTCATTTTCTGAAATAAACATGATAATTCTCCTTTTAAGTGTTTTAGTTAAGGGGAGTTTATTAACTCCCCTTAATAGTCATTACGCAGCTTCTACTTTTTCTTTGAGTTCAGGATGTTTGTTGAGTGTTTTACGGATTGTGCTTTCATCACAACCAACAAGCGTTTTAATTTGTTGTTTAGAATATCCAACCTTAGCCAATTCTATGACCCTTTCCTTCTTTGTCTTTTTGGGACTGGTTTCTTGCTCATTAGTCTGCTCAATTGCTGATTCAACTTGTTCTGTTGATTCTGTTGATTCTGATTCTGTTTTTTCTGTTTCCTTTGTGTCCTTCTTATTATTCCGAGAACGCTTGCGATCAGTTTTACCGCTGCTTTTTTCTGACCTCCATGATTCTTTCGATTTCTTCAGGGCTTCTTCCAGAAGAAGCTGGAGCACTTCTCTATGTGTTTCCTTGCAATTAGCAAGTTCTTCAGTAAAGAAGTCCTTAGCAATGTCGTTGTCATGTGCCAGATCAATAAATTCCTTAACCATTCTTGCTGATTCACGTCCATACTTTACAATAGCACTGCTCATAAATAATCCTCCCTTTTTAAGTTTTTACGCTTTATTCCTTCTAAAGGAGTAATAAAACGTAGGTTCATTTCTATTGACTACATTCAATTCAATAGCTCCATCGAATTGTTTTTCTCCAATAATCTTTTTAAGTATACTTGGAGCTATTTTTGCATTTTTAATAAAATCCTCTTCTTCAAGAAGTCCAGAGTTGATTAGATTGAAGTTGTCAGGAATGGTAAAATTTTCTCTTTTAGTTAAAGATAGAGTTCCGTGTGGGGTTTCAGCTTTTTCGGTTGGGTTGTTTGATAGAATCTGTTTTTCCTTTTCTTTGATTTTTTCCTCAAGCTCTAATTTCTTGAGTTTAAGACGAGCCAACATTTCATAATCTCTTGCTCTTGCCATAAATCCTCCCTTGTTGCGTTGTGTGTTTTTTTGTTGTGTGTTTTCGTTGTTTAACGAATAAAAAAGTTAATGTCAAGCGTTTATTTTCATTTTTTGAAATTAACGCTTTTCAAAAAATAAAATGTAAATACAATACATTACAATTGCTAAAGCAATTACTTCCATAAAAAACATATTTATTCTCCTTTAAAATCAGATTGCAAACAACCATGGTACCATTTGTTTCTGAATTCAGTTATTGCATTCCTTTTATTTTCACGAACACGATATTGTGGAACACTATAAGCGTCCAAAATAATTTCCTTAACAGCACTTATATCATCAAGATTTTCTTTATATACTGTTATAATATGTTGCATAGGAACTCCACTTTGTCTCGCTGACATAATTGTTTCTGCGGTACTGTCAATAACATCACAAAAATCATTTGCCTTTGTTTGTGTAGTTGGAGCAAACATCAAAGATGTAAACAGGATTCCAGAAATAAATGTCTTTTTCATAATAAATTCTCCTTTTATTTTGGAATATCTTTGTTTGTAAAATCCATGCACCAATTATCAAATTGCAGAATTTTTTCTCTTTCATTTGGAAACTTATCTTCTAATTGCAGAACCTCTTTTTGTCCGAAGTTTTCCCACAAACCATGTTTCTTTGCTTGTTTGATAAGACTTTCCTTTTTCTTTTTAATAACTGTGTTTATTGTCATAATTAAATCTCCTCGTATTGAACTATTTTTCTAATCAAAACCATTGTTACGGGTTCTCCAGTACAATCGCATTTGAATTCATAATCATCAGGCAGCAACCAATAATCTCCTGCATGAGCAGAATATTCACCACCACAATACGAACAATAAATAATAACATCACCTTCATAATTGTCCTTTAAGTTTTTCTTAATTGCCTTCATAATTACCTCCTTAATTAAATTTCATTGTAAACAAATCAATTAACTCCAGAATATCAATAATTTGATCTCTGGTCAGTTTTCCTTGAATTTGCCCAACTACGAATTCATCTTGTTGGAAAACTGTGTCAATTCCGTTTTTGTAACCAATCTGATGATAAACAATCAGATCATCTTCCTGATAAATAATTTCATTTTGCATTTTAAACCTCCTATTAAGTTAAAATCATTAATTTCCTTGATGTAATTACAATAGCCATGATTACCTCTTAATCAGTTTTTAAAATTCGTTTTTTACCGTCTTTAACTAAATATCCATATTGACTCAAAAATCTTATGTAATCCTTTTTCTGTTTGAAAATATGAGCTTTTCGTTTTCCAAAAACATAAGCTCCGCAATAAACTTTAGTTGGAGTTGATCTGATTTCATCTGGATATTTTCTCAGAAACACAATAGCGGGACCTTCAGGATTTCCGATCTCAGCCGCTTTTATTCCGTCATTTAATCCTTCTTTAAAATAATCTATCCATTGTTCATAAAATATCATTCATATTCCTCCTTTCTTAAATGCAGCGGTATCGGTGTAAATTTATAGATATTACCTCCTTGTCTAATCCATTCAGCAAGTGCTAAATGGTAATATCTCAAAGCTATTTTTTCATGTTCCACTGTTTCACAACTATCAAAAATCTTTTGGACTCGTTCACATAAATCCATTTAATACTCCTTAAACAGGCATACTCAATTTACGGAGTATGAATTTATAAAGGTTCTTTTCTAATTGTTCCTTTCCGACCATTTCTACAAAGTCAGGTGTTTCTGCTCCTTGCCATTTTCTTCTTAAATAATCTTTTGCTGCGGGACTTAAACTACTCATTTGGTTATTAAAAACAGAATTATACAATAAAGAAGGAACATAATATTTTTCATGTAAATGATTTAAAATATGTTGTGAGGATTCGTGTTGAAAGAAAGCACAATACCAACAATCTTCTCCACTAGGCGGAGGAATTTCTCCATTTGAAAATTTCTCAATAAATTCTTTGGAGAATTGTTTTACTTGTTTTCTGAGGTTTTCTAGTTCTTTTTTTGATGGAGCATTAGTTATGTCCATATTTATTAATTTTCCATTATGATCATATTTTAACTTCATTCCATCATAAAATGTTATTTCATTATCAGAACTCCTAAGAATCCAAACTCCTTTTTCACTGTAAATTTGATAAGGAATATGAAAACGATCCAGAGCTTTATTCAAACGATCCTTTGTAGTTCTTGTTTTCCATCCTCCCGTGTGCATTATGATATTATCACCGTTTTTGATGAAAATATCAGTATTATGCAGACGGATAATTTCAGAATTATTTGCTGTATAATATGCCGTGTTGTTATCAATCATTTTCTGCACTTCAGGAACAAAAGGTAAATTTTCCAATAGTTTAAGTTTTCTTTTCATGTTTTTACTCCTTTTTGTTTATGATTAAATATCGAGACCACAAAATTGCTGAACAAGGATACGTTTTCCTACTCTACGAATATAGGCTTTATGAGCAAAAAATTGTCCTGGGCCTCTATATACACGATAACAATCCAGTAATCCAATTATTTCATAATCATCTTCAGGGACTTGGTCTTTGTGAAACAATGCCCATTCTATCCAAAACGGTTCCTCTTTGTCTCTTTGACGCACTCCTGCTCTAATGTAATTAACTTCCTGTAAATTCATAATCAATCTCCTAATAAGTTAGAAAGTAATAATTTTTCTTCGTACCATTTTTCGTACATTTTAAAAAACAATTCTTTACACATAACATATCTCCTTGGTTTAAGATTAATGAACAAATAAAAAGAGGACTTGCTATATAAACAAGTCCTCCTTCTTTTATTCACTAATTATTTGTTTACTTCCCAAATTGAATATCGTGTCATAAATGGATTTACTTCATTGAACCCAAATATATATCGTTTATGAGGATATTTTTCGTGAAAATCTCTCATAATTTTATGTGGATCGTCATTCATACCAGGATGCATTCCTATTTCAAATTCTTGATCAATCTTTTTGATCAGGTTTTCTTTTTGGCATAAATGTACCATCCATCTTTCCATTGCTCGATAAGGATTGTCGGTGTATTCCTCAATTAAGTCCTGCATTGGAATTTTATTTTCTTCAACACATTTACGACAAAACACTTCACCATGGGATTTAAAGAAATTATGCTGTTGAATTTCACAAATAGTACCGCAATTACTACAAACAAAAATTTCATCAGGAAACGCTATTTGTATTGTTTCCAAGTGGTCTTCAATGTAATCACCAAGTCTTTGAATTTCAGGATAATTCCAATCAGCAGCCACAATAATAGTATCCAGCACATAGGATTCATGTTCTAATGCTGGACCTATTAAATAATTTACGTTTTTTCGTTCCAAGTGTTTTTGAATTTGATTGATCATTTACTTCCTCCTATTTAAAGTATTCAGTTCCTTTGATAATGCTAAAACCTTCTTCCAATTTCATTATTGTTGCTCTTGTAACAGTTCCTATTACTTTTGTATAAGTAATGTTCCTTTCATCAACAATGAAATAAATGGATTCAGCTAAATCCCTGGCGGCTTGTTTTTGCATACAGACCATTTCAGATAATGAAAGTCCTGATCTGTTGTTATAGGCTGCAAAACTTATTGCTAAATGATCCCAATATCCTAATTTGATATTAGTAAAATATTTATCCTCAACGTACTTTTCAACAAGAGAAACTGGAGTTTCTTTTACAAATTTTGGAGAATTCAAATCCCAAGCTACCCCAAACTTTCTGTTTAACTCTTTGTATTTTTCCATGTGTTCAGTATTCATAAATTTCCTCCTCTTCAAAATTAAAACTTCCGAATAAATTATGTTTTTCTTCCTCTGTCATAAGTTCTTCACAATACATCCAAACATCTCCATCTTGCCAAAATCTCCAGATATTTCCATTATCATCTTCATAATAAGCGTTATTGAGGACTCTATCCCAAGTTTCCCAATACCATTCATAATCAGGGCCTTGAGCCAAAATATCCAAATCTTCTTGCTCAACATTATGCAGCCAATCAGTCCGCAATTCTTCTGCAAAATTTTGAGGAATATAAACTCCTCTATTATCCAGAAATAACAATTCTACTCCTGACATACCTCTTCCTCCTTTTTAATAATCGCTGTTTTGGTTTCTCGATTAAATCCAAAATAGAAATAATTTCCATAGGATTGATTGTATAATTCAGCCTTTTTCTGTGCGAAAATCATACAATCTCCTTTTGCCTTAAACTTTGCAATAATTTCACCGTCAAGATTCTGTACCTTGAACATCATATTTTTATACATGTTTTTCTCCTTTCAAATTATAAAGATCCACATATTCTCCTACTGTTTTGAATCTGGAAACTGTAATTTTGTAACCATCATATTCAGGAAATTTATCCTCAAACAATTTGATGATATACTCCAGTTCTTGGACAGTAGTTATACTCCTTTTGTGCGTTGCAAAAAGATGTTTTCCCCATTGTGAAACATTAATTTCATACCACATAAATCCTCCTTCTTGGTTTAAGATTAATCCTTTATTACAGGCAGTAATCCATAAAGAATTACTGCCTGTTCAAAAGATTATCTTAATTCCATTCTCATTTGCTGTATTATTTGCTTTCCAGCTTCCATGAACATTTTAATTTCCTGTGGACTCATATCTAATTCATCCACAGTATTATCTAATTGTTCCAGTGCCTTTTCCTTTTTCACGATATAATCGTCCCCACCCTGATGATTATGAATTCAGGGTGCGATTGTACTGGAGAGCCCGTAACAGTTGTTTTTCCAGTTTCTTAACTTTTTCTTTCAATTCATCTACATATCCTTCCAAGAATTTTTCTCGGTATTTTCTGGAATCAAGCTCCTGTTCCATTTCAACAATTTCCTGAAGGAGTTCTTCCGCTTTATTTTTCCAAAAACGACACATAATTGCTTCCATATCTCTTTTTTCTCCAAGTGACATTTCATTCCAATCAATTTTCATAATCTACCTCCAGTTGGGTTAAAATTTGGTTTCGGATTTCATTTTCCAAGTTTTTCTGTTCAACAATCTTGTCCAGCCAATGAGCACGGTAACCTTTTCTGTCCAAAATCTCGTACTTAAGTTCTGTATATCCATAGAAATCCAAATCAGACGCCCATGTGGTTGGATCAGGTGGAACTGCATAATAAGTCAATATCCGTGCTTTGCACGGGATTCTGTCAACCTCAATATCAAGTATTTGATTCATTATGCCTCCAAAATTTCTGTTAAATTGGTGTACTCTAAAAATCTTTCTCCCTTTCTTATCTGAAACTTCGGATAGAACGGTCTATGATAACCGTTGTGCTTACCTGTACTTCATAACATCCTCCATGGGTTAAAGATTCCTTCTATAAAGTCCCAAAATACGATATTTTGAGTCTTTAACTAAAGGAATGGACAGTTTATAGTCATGTCCAGGACTTGATGTTTAAATAAATTCTGTATCAGCTGAGTTTGCCTTATTTAAAGTGGTCAGAATATTTATAATCTGTCTGGTAATTCAGTTCGGCAATTTCATGCTCAATATCTGTTAATTCTTCGTATGCTTGTTCCCATTCTACAGAATTAGGATCAAGTTGATCTATTGCTTGTTCTAATTGGTTTTCCCTGATCCTCAGATTCATCATCTTTTTGTAAGTACTCATTGTTTTTCTCCTGTTTGTTGTGCCTGTAGGCAGTTTTATCTCAGTCTTACAATGTCATCCTTGCATATACCTCCCTTGCCGTCCTGCACAATTTTAATATACCCCTTTTTTTCTAATGCCCGGAGTGTGGCAGAATTATTGTTACGTCCATAAATTAATCCAGGATGCCAGGTATAACCGTGACTACCTGTCCATTCTTCTGCTACCTGCATCCAACCTCCAAAACTCTTGTCAGGCGTTGTTACAGGAGCGTTCCTAATCTGTTCTAAAACTCTTTCCTGTGCTGGTGATAATTTTGACATTGTGTATCTCCTTTCCGGATTATTATGATGTTTCTGCTGCCTCGATTTCCTTGACTATCCGTCGAACGGCGGAATAGATATGGTTGTCGTGCATGTACTCGTAGAGAACATCACATGCGAACTCGGAGAGGCCCGAGGCCCACCATAAGTCCCAAACGAATCTTTTTTCGCTTAATCCTTCATTTTCATATTCCTTTCGCCAATAAGCGAAAGACGAAGGCTCGATCTGGTCGTGGAGTTCCTTAAACCTGGCCTTGATCACTTCATAGTGTTCAGGGTGAATTTTAAGCGCCATTTTGTCCTCCTTGTGTTAATTGTTTCTCCATTCAGAATTAGAATTGTTTCCACTTCTGAATGAAAAAGCCCTGAAAGTATTTCATTTCAGGGCTGATTGAAATTTATGTATGTACTCCCCATTCATCCGAATGTTTATGATAAATCATAGCTCCTGCCATAAACGGCTGATCTTCAATTGCATCTCCGTATTCGTCCGTTCTGTACCACACAAGACCGATCTCCAATATTTTGTGATCAATACTGTACACCTTCACTATTTCTTCTCTTAGTTGGAGTTTTTTGATCGTTTTCAGGAACGATTCCTTGCTCTTTACCGAGTGATATTCCATCACTTCTAACAAAAGGTTAAAAAACTCCTTCTGTAATTTTGGGTGAGCATCCAGATTAAACATGGCATTCTCCTTTAAGGGTTTTCTTGTTAATAATAAAGGCACTGGGACTTTCAAAATCCTGCACTCTAAGTTGTCCTCTAGCAGTCCTGTATTGCTGAGGTGTTATTATGTTCAGTTTGCGGAGTTTATTCAATTCCATGTTCCATTCATCGTAAAACTCTTGGATTAATGTATCCATATTTTCCTCACAATCTGTCCATGTCATAGATCCTCCTTCATGAGTTAAGGTTGATAAATTGTAGGATACTGGAGATATATTTCACTCTCCAGCACCCTCAATCCATCAATACTAGGCTACCAGTTCCGTAGCCTTGTTTTTCTTCTTAGTCTTGGTCTTAGTCTTGGTCTTGTTAGTCTTCGGTGTGGACATATCTCCAATTCGAGCCTGAATTGTTTTCTTTGGCTCTCCCTCAGATCGGGATAATTCTTGAGGAAAGTAGACGACCCAATCCTCACCTTCAATCTTGGTGGTATAACGATCCCCGCCAGTCTTCTTGGCAGGACGCTCAAGCTGGAATATCGTGTCGCCTTCACCTATTCCAAATCCAAGTGCCTTCTTTGGGGATGCGTCCCCATTTCTGGATATGGACTGTGGGAAGTACACAGTCCAGTTCTCTCCGGATTCAAGGGCGGCAAAGTATCTGTCGCCGCCACTCTTCTTCGCCTGTCTTTCCAATACAAACATGATTTCCATGACATCCTCCGTTCTTTTATGGGTTAATCCTTTTATGAAGTCCTGAACCCTATGTTCAAGCCTTCAATTAAAGGAAGCCCTTCAGAATCATCTCCAAAGGGCTTTCAGTTATCCGTTTCATTCATCCAAGTATCCTCCTGTAAATCATTATTTCATACACCCAGGATATTCTCTGGGCATTCCTCTTCCCAAATCTTCTCCTCAGTCTACAATAGACGTGGAGAGGATTCATGTGGTGTTGGAGAAAATTTCTCATTCTACACCTCCTATGGGTTAAAGGTTTTTTCTCCATATGCATTCAGGATCGTGCATATCCCGCATTCATATGAAAAAAGGGCACTGGATATGTTCTCCAATGCCCTCAAAATCCATTCAGAGTGAGG
>SL_5KL_010_SEDDRAFT_10000299_pt1 | contig 31984 bp, 26 predicted proteins | sample SodLakKL_010_SED_FD_9118 | JGI IMG/M metagenome (IMG submission 9118) | reverse complement strand
ATAGATCATCTCTGCCAGACTGATCTGCCNGGGCTTTTTGCAGCCGGGGAAGTGGTAGGCGGATTGCACGGCGCAGACAGGCTTGGGGGAAACGCCCTTTCCGAAGCGCTTGTATTTGGTAAAATCGCCGGGAGGCAAGCAGCAGAATACTGCAAAAACCAACCTATAAAAGATAGGGATAATAATTTCCTGTCCACCGTTGAGGACCGGATCAATGAAGAAACCGGCAGACTTTTTAACCATAAACCTAAGGATTATGGCGGCAATAAAGAAAGTTACCGGGAAAAAAGAAGACGGTTGAGCAAAGCAATGATGGATAAAGCCGGCTTAATCAGGTCCGGGGAATCTTTAGGTGCAGTAAAGGAAACGATAATCAATGAACAAAATTCACTGGCCTGGGAGGGAAAAGAAAAAGAGCTTCGTTCATATCTTGAACTTAAGAACCTCTACCTGGTAGCTGAATTAATTGCCGACACAGCAAGCGTACGTAAAGAAAGCCGGGGCACCCATTACCGCGTGGACTACCCCGGGCTTTCAAACCGGTATAACAGAAACATTATAAACAGCCGCTACTTAAAACATAGTAAATAACCGGGTTATAAAATACCGGAAGCAAGTTAGTGGATCCATTTACGGTTTACATTGTAAATGCTGTAAGCAAATAAAAATACACTAAAACCGATAAGCAGGATGAAGCTTAAGGAAACCGGCAGCAAACCGTTATGGTTAATCGCTGTTTTCAAAATGTCAGCCCCGTAAGTAAGCGGCAGGGCATATGAAACCGGCTGCAGAAAAACCGGCAGGTCGGAAAGCGGTATAAACAGGCCGCACAAGAAAATCATCGGAAAGCGAAAAAAGTTTGAAAAGGTTTGAGCCTCAAAAACCTGGCTGACGGAAACCGCGATAAATAAACCCAGGAATGTTGAGGTTACAGCGATAAAGAATACACTGCCCAGTACCATCAACCAGTTTATCCCTGATAATTCAGTCATAAAACTGGCAAATATTACGGGGATGAATGCATTGACAACTCCGAATATGATCGCACCTGATGTTTTGGCCAGCATTAAAAGGTTCAGGCTGATCGGGGCCAGCAGAAGTCTCTCGAAAGAGCGGCTTTTGCGTTCAAACGTAATCGTAACCGCCAGCATGGAAGTGGTACCAAATAAAATGGACAGGGCCATTACACCGGGAAGCAGATCCCGTACCTCTACAGCCACCGGCGAGCGCAGGAAAAACATTAGAGTCCAGGCCACCGGAAAGATTAAACCCCAGCTTATATTGGGCGGTTTCAAATAATAGCTACGCATGTCTTTCATCAAAATATTATAAAAAGCAATCCAGGCTTTCATGAACTACCCTCTTTCTGCGGTTGCATCTGTTTTAACTCTATACCGGTAACTTTTACAAAGACATCTTCCAGGGTGGGTCGTACAATTTTCGCCTCGTAAACCGGCAGCCCCTTTTCTTCAAAAAACTGAACCAGGGGAAGCAGTGTAAACGCCGCAGGGGAATGAACCTGGACTTCATTTGTCTTCATCTGCGTGTAACCATAATTGGGGAATGATTTCTTGAAATCTCCCGCAACCAGGTTAAAATCTCCGTCAAGGGAAAAATTGACTATATTTTCACCCTGGGCTTCCACCATCAAATTTGCTACTGTCCCTTCACGCACAATCTTGCCCTGCACTATAAAGGCAACCCTTTCACAAAGCCGTTCCGCTTCTTCAATGTAGTGGGTGGTTAAAAAAATTGTGGTGCCGTTATGATGCAACTCCCTGATCAGGTTGCGAATTTGCCGGGCAAAAGCCACATCAATTCCGGTGGTCGGTTCATCCAGGAATAAAATCTCCGGTTGATGAATAATTCCCGCCGCTATGGTTAACTTCCGCTTCATTCCCTTGGAATAAGCTTTAAAGGGCTTGCGTCCCGCTTCTGCCAAACCGAATTGCTCTAAAAGTTTTGCGGCCCTCTCTTCACGAAGCTCTTTTTCCATTCCGTAGAGAGCTCCACAGAAGCTTAAGTTTTCCCATCCGTTCAGTTCTTCATAAAGATTGCTTTCATCGGGAACAATGCCCATTAAGGCCTGGGCTTTTTGAGGGCTGCGGGTATAGTCTTCGCCCATCAGCTTCACCCGGCCGCCCGTAATCCTGGCNAAACCGGTAAGCATATTAATGGTGGTGGTTTTCCCGGCCCCGTTGGGACCGAGAAAACCAAAAACTTCTCCCCGTTTAATGTGAAAGGATACCTGGTCCACAGCAGTGAACCCATTATATTGTTTTACCAGGTCGTTTGCTTCAATGATTTTCAATTAAGTTACCACCTCAACTCAAGCTTTACCTCTTAAACTTTTTTATTCATCCTTTTGTTTTTCACTTTCACAGGGGTGACTTTGATCATCGCCGTGGCACTCCCTAATTTGTTCCGGAGTGCATTCTTCCGGTTTAGTTTTCAACTTATCCGGCTGCTGACAGCAATTTTTACACATCTGCAATACCCTCCCTTCTGAATCGGATGCATTTATTTCATTAATTTCTTGACCCTTTTTCCTCAAGCATACGTAAGGACCTCCTGGTGCACAGCTTTTCTGTCCGTCAGCAAGTTCCTGTAGCTCTTTCGCTGCTTCCCGGAGCAGCTCTTCTTCCACCATATAATGAGTCCAGTAGCCCCGCTTTTCACCTTTTACCAGGCCGGTTTCCCTCAAAATTTTTAAGTGCTGGGAAACTGACGGTTTGGAGGTGTTTAATATACGGGCCAGCGCGCCCACGCAGAGGTCATTTCCCAAAAGCAGCCAGACAATCTGAAAACGGGTATCATCACTTAAGGCCCGCAATACTTCGGTTACTTTCCGGCCGGTATTTATATCCATAATTTAAGTCACCCTTAACTAATTAAGCTATTACTTAATTGAAGTTTACCAGATTCGCTCTTAGAGTTCAACCCCCTTTTTTTACCGGGACGTTATAACAGGGGAAACCACCAGGCAGCTTATATTCACATCATTACCTTAAAACCACAGCAAAATGTTAACTATTACCTCCAAAAACAACAACATAAATTTTAATTACTTGTATAGCCTGCAGGAATGCAGGCTGCCGAGGTCTGAGCCATTAACGGGGAATGCCAGGGGATTTCAGTCCGCTAGACTGCAGTTAAGGCGCTGCCATTACCCGCGATAAGCCTGCAGTAGTTGAAAATACAACCATGCCGGGCACTGATAATAAAAATTGCATTATGCTTGAGACTACAGCCGGCAAGATTTTTGCAGGGTTATTTATTCCCGCAGAGAAAGTATAAACACACAAACCTGGCAGCTTCCAGGTGAATAACGAGGTGAAGTCAATATGGCCAGGCAACCTGACCTTGATTTTGAAATTGTTAGCAGTTCAGCAGAAAAGAGCAAAATTTGTAACCATATCCTGCACAGCCTGCCCGAATGGTTTGGCATAGAAACAGCAATCAAAGATTACATTGAAGGAGTAAAGAATAACTTTTTCCTGGTGGCAACAAATAAAGTCGAACCCGGAGCTGTGGGGTTTTTGAGCATACTTGACCACAACCCTTATACCAGCGAAATTTACGTTATGGGAGTTTTAAAACCTTACCAGGGCACGGGTTTGGGGCTTAAATTACTGGAGTCAGCCGAAAAAGAAATAATTAAACAGGAGAATAAAAAGCTGCTGATGGTAAAAACCCTGGGAGAAAGTCATCCCGACCCTTATTACCGCAGGACCAGACGTTTCTATAAAAGGGCAGGGTTTTATCCCCTGGAAGAAATGAAAACCCCCTGGGGAGAAGAAAATCCCTGCTTAATAATGGTTAAAAGTTTGAAATGCTGCTTATAAAACAGCTGAATACTGGAGGCTTAGCATACGAGCCAAATGCTGGCTTTTTATGTGAAAAATGAGTGCAACGCAAATGGCTTTATATTGCTTAAGCTTTATATTTAGCAAAATAAATGATACACTGTCAACAACTGCACCTTGAGGAGGAAGGCATCTTGTTCAAATTGTTTGCTATCTTAATGTTTACTTTAAACGGCTGGAAATTAGTCCAAAATGTTAGTTCAGAAACCATAAAAAAATCTGTAGTCTTGGGAGCTCCGCACACCAGTAACTGGGATCTGATCATCTCGATGGGCGGCTTTCACAAGATGAGGTTTCCCTTGAAATTTTTTATAAAAAAAGAATGGCTGAAGATATTCCCGCTCAATAAGATCCTGCTTGCGGCCGGAGCAGTCAGTGTGGACAGGGATAAAAAAGGCACTATGGTCGATAAAATGGCAGAATTAATCAGGAACTCAGAAGAGAATATCGCTTTAATGGTAACACCAGAAGGGACCAGGAAAAGGAATTGCAACTGGAAAACCGGCTTTTATTACACAGCCTTAAAGGCACAGGTCCCCATTGTTTTAACCTGCCTGGATTACTCTAAAAAGCTGGCAGTATTCGGTCCAGCCTTTATGCCCAGCGGTGACTTTAAAAAAGACATGGAAATTGTCAAGGACTACTATAAAGATGTGGTTGCCAAATACCCGGAAAATTTCTGCCTGGATATATACCGGGAAGATGAAACAGAAGCGGGGGGAGAAGAGAAAGTTTTGGAACCTGAAAAGGCCGAAAAAATATAATTAATTTGACAGCTTCACCACCACCGGTAAAATAAATAACAAGAGTTGATTCCTAAATTATTCATCTGAAGAGGGGGGTTCTTCGTTTGATTTTCTCGTACCCGTTTTACCTGCTGCGCTGTTTATTGGTGGTTATTGCCAACAGTTTAAAAAAAACAATGCGCCCACCCGATTATGTTACTTTCACCCTGCACGGCAGCTACCCCGATTTGCGCCAACCTCCGGAAGGGCTCCTGCAAAAAAGGATTAAAGGCCGGGTAAAAAGCATCCAGGAGCTGACTGATGATTTTAAGACCGTGGCTAAAAATCCACAAACCAGGGGCATAATCCTCAATATTGGAAAACCCGAACTATCCCTTTCACAAATCCAGGCCCTGACCCGGGCAATCAAAGATGTCCGTGCTGATGAAAAAGAAGTTGTTGCCTGGGCCACCAATTATAATATACAAAGTTACAACCTGGCAGCTGCCGCAGACCGCATTTTACTCCAGGAAGGTGGGATGATTTACACGCTGGGTCTTGCCAGCAGGCAGCTTTACATGAAAAATGCACTGGACTGGTGCGGCATCGAATTTGATGTGGTCCAGATCAGTCCTTATAAATCTGCCCTGGAAAGGTTTATTCGCTCAAATATGTCCGACGAAGTCAAAGAGATGTACGAATGGTTGATGGATTCATTTTATAGCCAGTTTGTAAGTGCAGTCGCCCGGGGCCGTAACCTTGACGGAAACAGGGTTCAAGAAATAATCGATGATACCCCGCTTTTTGGTGGAGACACAATCAGGTCCGGCCTGGTAGATGACCAGGTGAGCGCTGAAGACCTCCCGGAATACCTGGGAACCCAGGAAAAACCGGCAAGGATAGCAAGCTGGGATGAATGCAGTAAAAGTTTTGCCCGCCCGCTACCCCCGCATCCGGGCAGACATATTGCCATTCTGCGGGTGCAGGGCAATATTGTCGACGGCAAAAGCCAGCGTCCACCGGCCAGGCCGCCTTTGCCAGTTCCTTTCCTATTTAACGAACAAACCGGTGACTTGACTTTCGTCCAGCAGGCACGACAGGTGCTTAGGGACAGGCGGGCAAAAGCGGTTTTACTGTACATTGACTCCGGGGGCGGTTCAGCCGCTTCATCAGAAGCAATGGCGTCGATCCTGGGAAAAATTGCGGCAAAAAAACCGCTGGTAGCTATGATGGGCACAATGGCCGGTTCCGGGGGGTATTACGTCGCTACTCCCGCCCATTATGTTGTTGCCCAGCCGGCAACAATCACCGGTTCAATCGGGGTTATTACCGCAAAAATCGTAAACTCGCAGCTTTTGGAAAAGCTTCTGCTAAACCGGGAAACTATTGAAAAAGGGCAGAAAGAACTCTTTGGATCTCCCGAAAAACCCTTTACAGAAGAAGAAAGAAATAAGGCCTGGCAATTTATTAACCATATTTACGAACAATTCGTCAATCGAGTAGCCAACAGCCGAAAAATGGAAAAGGAAGCGGTAAAACAGGTTGGTGGGGGTAAAGTTTGGACCGGGGAGCAGGCCTTTAAAAACGGCCTGGTAGATGAATTGGGCGGGCTCGAAACAGCCTTAGCCAAATTGCGCAGCCTGGCTGCTTTACCTGAAAACACTCCCTTAGTCGACACACCTTATCCCCGGCGGGAAACTGCGCCGTTACCGGGCGCAGCTGCCTGGGCTGATTATGCCCTGGGTAACCTGGCCCAGGTCCGAGAAGGAAGGGCTCTATTTGCCGGCCCCCTTTATTTCAGCGAGCACATAAACCACTTATCCTTTCAAGAACGGATCCTGTAAAACAGGTTGGACGGGAACATATGCTTTTCGCATAGAAGCCTCATTCCCAAAACAGCGCCGGTTAAACCGATGAAAAAATATAAAACATGGAGGAACTCTATAACATTCATGATCATGCACTGAGCGACAATCCAGATCATAAGCGCCCAGGAAAATACCGAGGTAATATAACCCTGGTACTTAGAATGCTTCTTAGCCGTCAGGGCACTGAACCCGTGGCCAAGGCCAATTACCACAAACAAGATCAAACTGGGAATAAAATAACTGGTAAAGGGGGATCCCTCCAAAAGATCAGCCGGTATACCAAGCGGCTCGTAGGGATCTGCCATACCACCTATGCCCCCGAACAAGGCCCCAAGCGAAACAAAGGCATGCAGAAAGAACAAGAATTTGTAATAAGATTTTATTTACTCCCCCTGCCTTTCTATGAGTAATAATAAATAACGGCTTTGAAAGTATACCAGTAATACCTGAAGAAAACTACAAAATTTCATTTCACTAATTTTGAAAAAACCCTGCGATCCTAAAGGGTTATCTTTATTAATCTCTTTTCACCAGGCCGCCTCGAATATCTCCATTAACTCTGTTTCACCTGTAACCATCCGTGGGTTATAGATTATTGTCCCATCGGCCATGGAAAGATTAGCGGCTTCATTTAACCTTTCACCGGGTATACCGGTTTCGCTTAATTTCTGCGGTATTCCCATCTCTTTAGTAAATTTCCATATCGCTTCTGCAGCAGCTTTTCCTGCTTCCAGGTCACTTAAATTATTTACATCTAAACCCATGGCCAGGGCTACGCTTTTATAGCGCGGAGCGCAGTCTTCAAGGTTAAAAAGCATCACATGCGGCAATAGAATACTGTTTGCCAGACCATGCGGCACCCCAAAAAGCGCACCGATCGAGTGAGAGAGGGCGTGAACCAGGCCAAGCTGGGCATTGCTGAAAGCGATACCGGCCATGGTGGCAGCCAGCTGCTGTTGTCCCCTTGCAAAAAGATCGCTGCCGTCCTTGACACAGCGGGGGAGGTGCTCTGTAATCATTCCAATTGCCTGGAAGGCCATAGCATCAGATATTGGCTGGCTTTCTAAGGCATGTATCGACTCAACCGCATGAGTAAAAGCATCCATCCCGGTGCAGGCGGTAAGTTTCGAAGGAAGGCCGGCAACCATTGACGGATCTAAAATAGCCGTATTGGGAATAAGGTGGTAGTCGCAAATTAACATTTTTATATCTTGATCCCGGTCCTTGATTACCGCCGCCCATGTTGCTTCGCTACCGGTGCCCGCTGTTGTGGGCACTACCAGGTGCGGGGTTTGCGGCCTTGATAACATCTGAATTCCTTCGTAATCCTGCAGTCTCCCTCCTTCTTTCATGACAACAGCCATGCCCTTGGCTGTGTCGATTACACTGCCCCCACCGACGCTGATTAATATGTCCGCTCCTTTCTCTATGGCTAAAGCCGCGCCTTCATTAACCAGGTGGAAATCTGAATCCTGGATGCAGCGGTCAAATATCCCAGTATAGCGGTAGCCCAGGGCTTTTTCAACTTTAGCGGCCAACCCCGCTTCCACAACCCCTTTATCTGTTACAATCAGGGCTTTTGAGCAACCGAGATTATCTGCTTCCGGACCGACTTCACTTACACTGTTTTCACCAAAAATGATCTTGGTCGGATTATTATATTGAAAAGAAAGACTGCGGTCATAAGACAACAGGATCACCCCTTCAGCAAATCACTACATTTTAATCATTTAAATACTGTAAGTAGAGCAGAATTCATTAAACCATTTTCTGTATTGAGCCCTTTCATCATCATCCATCTCCGTGTGAAAGCGGGTGTCAATCTGCGCCGCCAGGTCGACAAGCCTTTTGCTGGCTTTCACGTACCTGACAATTTTCGGCAGGGAACCTTTCAATTTTATTTTCCCCTGCATCATTGCCTTTACCACATCAAGCTCCCCTTTTACCACCGCCTGCCAGCGTTCATAATCACCTGAAAGCACAAAATCAGCCTGTTCGGCGACCTCCCGGGGGACCAGCCTTACAGAACGGCAGTCGCCATGCCAGAGATCCATCAACTCATAGATATCACTGTCCAAACCTGCTTCCGGCTTCGGAAGGATGTGAATCACCACGGTACCTTCCCAGGTTTTAGCCACTTCCTTGTAGTTGTCATCATCCTGGACCAATTTTTCGAAGGAGGCCACCCACTCCGGAGAACCCATCACATATGGTTTTTGGACTCCGGCCAACCGCTCCTCAACTAAACCCTGGTAAGCTTGTTCCCATTCTGCTGTGCCATACGTGTATCCCATCCTTATTTACCTCCTCTTTCATATATTTAAGTTATCCATACCCGGTAAAGTAATAATCTGTTGATCAGATTATAACTCTTTTGCTAAAAATGTGAAAGTGGCTAATTATACCAATAATAAAATATTTCTTTAATTAATTTTCTACAGTGGTTGTTTTTTCAGTTAAAGCAGTGTATATTAAGATAAATTATAGTTAATATTATCAAGATTCCTATATTAATTAATTTTTCGCCTATCTGCCCTGCAGCCTTTAAAAGGTGTTTTATTCAATGCTAACTTAGTTGCAACTGCTCAGCCGTGCTTTGTTTATATCTCAACCTACAAGCTTCAGGCTTGTCCGGAACTTATGCTAAATGCGGAGGTGTTTTTTATGTTTGGCTATCATGGCAAGGTGCTTAAAGTAGATTTAAGTGGTGGGAGAATTATGGAAGAGAATATTCCGGAAGATTTTTACCGGGACTACCTGGGAGGGGCCGGGCTCGCCACCAAATTCCTTTGGGATGAAATGCCCGGTGGAGCTGACCCCCTGGGACCGGAAAACAGGTTGATTTTTATGACCGGAAGCTTAACCGGCGCAATAGCGCCAAGCACCGGCCGGTACAGCGTAGTGGCTAAATCACCGCAAACCGGTATCTGGGGTCAGGCTAACTCCGGAGGACGCTGGGGGGTGGATTTCAAAAAGTGCGGCTACGACGGAATTATCTTCGAAGGAGTTTCTTCCGAACCGGTTTACCTGGCTATTAACGACAGCAAAGTGACCCTTGAAAAAGCCGGGCATCTCTGGGGGAAAAATGTAACGGAAACAACAGATATCATCAAAGAAGAGCTGGGCAAAAAATATAATGTGGCCTGTATCGGGCCGGCCGGGGAAAACCTGGTTAAGTACGCGGCAATAATGAATGATTATGGCCGGGCAGCCGGACGCTGCGGTTTGGGAGCAGTTATGGGCTCAAAGAATCTAAAAGCGATCGCTGTTTCAGGAAGCAAAGATATCCGGATCAAAAATCCTGAAGAATTTAAAACCCACTCTAAAAAACAGTACGAACTTATCGACGAAGCGATGTTTAAAATGGCCATGCAGTCATTCGGAACCAGTGTTGTCCTTGATTTGGTCAGCGTTAGGGGAGGGTTCCCTACCCGTAACTGGCAGACCGGTATGTTTGAAGAATCGGAAGAAATAAACGGCCCGGCAATATCCGATAAAGTGCTGAATAAAAATATTACCTGCTTCGCCTGCCCGATTGAATGCGGACGGGGCACGGAAATCAGGGAAGGCAAGTATGCCGGTCATAAAGGTGAAGGTCCGGAATATGAGACCGTGGGAACCTTCGGGGGGATGTGTGGGGTCGGTGATCTTGAAGCCGTAACCATGGCCGGCTATCTCTGCAACGACTACGGCTTAGATACCATTTCAGCCGGCAGCACGATCGCTTTTGCCATGGAGTGTTACGAAAAAGGTATATTAACAGATGCAGATACAGGCGGAAAAGCAGTTGCTTTTGGCGACCCCGATATAATTGTTGAACTGGTACACCAAATTGCCAGGCGCGAGGGGATAGGCGAACTGCTGGCCGGTGGAACCAGGGAAATGTCCCGGAGGTTAGGACAGGGAAGCGAAGACTTTGCCATGCAAGTAAAAGGGCTCGAGCTTCCGGCTTATGACAGCAGGGCAGTACAGCTGGCCGGCCTTACTTATGCCACGGCCAACCGGGGCGGCGATCATATCACCGCCTTTGTTCAAGGCCCAACCTTTTCCGATGTGCCATTCCTGATCGTCGAAGACAGCGAAATCAAAGACCCCTTCGTGGCCGATCCGGAAGAAGTTAAGGTGGCCGTTGATCTTGAAGATATGCTCACCACTTTTGACTGTGTTGGCGCCTGCAAATTCATGGGCCTCTGCCTCAATGCCGATGATTGGGTACAACTGGTCAACCTGGTTACCGGCTGGGATTTAAACACAGCTGATTATAAAAAAGCCGGGGAAAGAGTTTATAACCTGGCCCGTGCTTTCAGCAACCGTGAAGGATTGTCGGCAGTGGATGACACACTCCCCAAAAGGCTGCTTGAAGAGCCTCTTCCCGAGGGACCGGCAGAAGGACAGGTCAATGAACTGCCCGTCCTGCTGGAAAAATACTACCAGCTGCGCGGCTGGGATCACCTGACCGGCAAGCCAACTGCGGAGAAATTAAACGAACTTGGCCTTGCAGATGTTGCATCAGAAATTTGGAGCCTGCAGAAGGAGGCTTAGGTTATGATTAACCTTGAAGAAATGAGGCCCTGGGTAAAAAGTTACCGCCTGGGGCCATACAAACTGGCCCGGAGCCTTGAACCGTACCCGGAAAAACCCTTATTTGACATGCTCGATCAATCGGCACTTAAGCACCCACGCTCAACCGCAATAGATTATTTCGGGCAACGGATCAATTACAGTGAACTTAAAGAACAAACTGATAGTTTATCCTGCGCCTTAAACAAACTGGGGGTAAATAAAGGCGATAAAGTCGCAACAATCCTGCCCACCTGCCCCCAGTACGTAATTGCCAATTTCGCCATCCTAAAAACCGGGGCGGTGCATGTTCCCTGCAGCATACTGCATAAAGAAAATGAACTGGCATACGAAATTGGCGAATCAGGGGCGGAAACAGTGATCTGCCTTGAAGAACAAGCCCACAAACTGCAGGCAATTAAAAGCAATACAAAGGTAAAGCATCTCATTGTCACTTCTATTTTTGACTACACTTTAAACGAGCAGGAACTGCAGGTAACCGGTGACAACCAGCACAGTTTTAAAGAATTAATTGCCACCCACGAACCCGGGCCACCTGAAGTAACGATCAACCCCGTTGAAGATCTGGCCTACCTGGCTTTTACCGGCGGAGCCACGGGCACTCCCAAGGGAGTAATGCTTACCCATTTTAACCGCTTCACCAACGTTCTGCAGTCGATGGCCTGGATCATGTCCAGCCTTGAAAAATCAATTCGCGGCAAAGCATCCATTTGTCTCGGAGTCCCGCTTTTTCATTCATACGGGGATTCAGCGGCTTTGTTCGGCATCTACTGGGGCCTGCGCCTTATTTTAATCCAGGATCCGCGCGACATAGATTATATTGCCCAAGTAATGATCGAAAACCGCCCCTTTATGACTGCCCTGGTCCCCACGCAATTAATGAAACTGCAGGAAAAAGACCTGCCCCGCTTACCGATTCAAATAATTTCCGGGGCTTCGCACCTGCCTGCAGAAGTACGCGAAAGTATCTCGGCAAAAATAAAAATGCCGGTTTCAGAAGGGTACGGCTTAACCGAAACCAGCCCGACTACACACCTGGATTTAACCGGATTTTCAAAAATTACCGGGTTTGCTTCCAGGCAAAAATACAGCATCGGCCTGCCGGTTCCCGACACCGACGTAAAACTAATTGACGAAGAAAGCGGAAAAGAAGTTGCTGCCGGAGAAGCAGGCCATATGTACATCAAGGGACCCCAGGTGATGAAAGGTTATTACCCTGAAGAAGGTTCCGGTCTTGTTGACGGCTGGCTCCCCACCGGCGATATTGCTAAAATGGACGAAGACGGCTATTTTTACATCGTCGACCGGATTAAAGATATGGCCAACATATCCGGTTATAAAGTCTATACCAGCACCATTGACGATATTTTACACCAGCATCCAGCCGTCTCAATGGCAGCTGCGATCGGCATTCCTGATCCGGAAAGAAAGGGCAGCGAAAGAATTAAAGCATTCATAGTGCTCAAAGAAGGCTTACATGGGAAGACCAGTGAAAAAGATATTATGGACTTTTGCCGTGAAAAATGCGCCTCCTACGCCGTCCCCCGGCAGGTTGAATTCCGGGAGACCTTACCGCTAACAGTAACCGAAAAAATATATAAAAAACAACTGCGCGAAGAAGAAACCAAAAAGTTGTCAGGGGGACGGGGTTGTTGACAACTTTTTTGGGGGGATAAAAAATTTTACGCAAGGCCAGGCCCGAAGACTTAGAATTACTTAACCGGATTGCTTATGAAGCAGAGGCTTACTGGGGACATGACGAAAAATTTATGGATATTTTTAACACAGCATATAAGCTCACCGAAGAAACCCTGGAAAGCCAGCTCATTTACATCATGGTTGAAGATAACCAGATTATTGGTTTTTTCAGCATAATCCCAAGGCAGGACATTGCCCAGCTTAGTTATTTTTATATCAGGAGAGATAAGATAGGCAGGGGTCTGGGCAGAAAGCTTTGGGGATACCTCCTTAACCTTTGCAAGGAAAAAGGTTTTAAAGAAATAACAGGAGAAACCGAACCCGGTGCAATGCCATTTTATACTAAAATGGGCGCAACCCGGGTCGGTACCACCAGGTCAAAAATTGATCCGGGCAAACTTCTCCCTAAATTTAAATTTAGCTTATATTAATAAAACCACTTTCTCCTTTAAAAATTTAACTTGTGTGGATTATTAACCGGTTTTTGTCATACCTCTAAAAGCACCGCGTCGCCCTGGGCCAGTCCGCCGCAGATGGCAGCTGCTCCGTACCCGCCGCCCCGCCGGCGCAATTCAAAGAGCAGGGCCATGATAATCCTGGCCCCGCTGGCCCCCACCGGGTGTCCGATCGCTACAGCTCCTCCGTTTACATTTATTTTTTCCCTCAAGCTTTCCAGTTTTTCCTGGTCAACCTGCTCAAGCATACCTTTTTTGGTGGTGATTTCTTTCCATCCCCCTGCGGCTAATATTTTGCTGCTTACCAGGGGCATCGCTGCAAAGGCTTCGTTTATTTCGATCAGGCTCACTTGATCCAGGGTAATTCCATTTGTTCGTTCAAGCACTTTTTCAATTGCCGGGGCAGGTACAGCAGCAATCAGGTGGGGTTCAAGGGCCACACTGCTTATACTGCGTACCGTCCCCAAAATTGTAATGTCCAGTTCCTCCGCTTTTTTCCGCGACATAATCACCAAAGCAGCCGCCCCGGTATTCAACCCGGGAGCATTCCCGGCAGTGACGGTCGGGCTGCCATAAACAGTCGGAAGTTTGCTTAACTGCTCCAGGGTCACGTCCGGACGGGGCTGTTCGTCCTGCTCAACGGTTAAAACCTTTTTCCCACCGGAAACTTCAACAGGGAATATTTCATCGCTAAACTTTCCCTGTTCTAAGGCCTCAGCATACCGTTTTTGACTGCGCAGGGCCCAGCGATCCTGCTCTTCCCGGTCCACCCCGTAATGCAAAGCTACTTCGCCGGCATCTACAGCTACCGGGTTCCAGTCTGCATAACCTAAAGCATAAAGTGGATCGATTAACTGGGCCGGCCCCAGGCGCTGGCCCCAGCGCACTTCCGGGGCAAGAAAAGGAGCCCGGCTCATATTTTCTGCCCCCACCGCTACCACCAGATCAGCCTCACCGCTTTTAATTGACCGGTAACCTAAATGCAAAGCGGTCATTGAAGAACAACAGGCCCGATCAATCGTCAGTGATACTGTCTCGGGAGGCAGGCCTGCTTTTAATACTGCCTGGCGTCCTAGAACGTTGGTTTCCAGGGCATTTTCCGGCAGCACACAGGTGCCAAAATAAAGCTCGTCAACCTTATCCTTGGTACAGCCTGCCCTTTTAAAGACTTCTTCAACAGCTTTAACCCCCAGTTCCAGGCTGCTGATATTTTTCATTGCTCCGCCAAAACAACCAAAAGGCGTGCGGGCGGCAGCAACAATTACCACATCATCTGGACTTTTCATGTAAAACTCCTTCCTTTAAGACTAAAACGAAAGTTTTTAAGAACCGTTATTTCGCCACTTGTTTTGATTAAAAAGTAAACCTGAATTACAATTTATCAATAACCAATCCATCCATTCACATTAGCCACCTGACCTGTAGGATCTGTTAGTTCTTGCCTCTTTTTATCTGTAGTCATAAAATCCTCTTCCGGCTTTACGGCCCAGGTGACCAGCTTCCACCAGCTTTCTAAGTATTTGCGGAGCCCTGAACCGGTCACCAAAAGCTTCGGTTAAACCCTCCGAGGCATATAAAAGTGTGTCAAGCCCGACGTAATCGGCCAATTCAAATGGGCCCATCGGGTAATTCAGCCCCAGGCGCACTGCTTTATCAATATCTTCTGCAGAACCAACTCCTTCTTCTAAGACTCTCATGCACTCCATCATGTGTGCGGCCAACACCCGGCTGGTTACAAATCCCTGGGCATCTTTAACCAGCACCGTCTCTTTACCCATCTTATGGGCCGCATCTTTTACCACCTCAATCGTTTCATCGGAAGTGTCGATTCCGGCTACCATCTCAACCAGCTTCATTATCGGTGCCGGGTTAAACCAGTGCATGCCGATTACTTTATCCGGGCAGCCGGTAACCGAGGCAATGTCAGTTATACTGAGTTCGGTGGTATTGCTGGCCAGGATAGTCCCTTCTTCACATAAACCATCCAGTTCAATAAATATCTCTTTTTTCAAAGCCAAATCTTCCGGCACCGCTTCAATAACCAGCTGGGCCCCAATAACGGCTTCTCCTAATTCCGTAGTGGTAGAAATGCTTTTAATTACATTTTCCGCATCCTCTTCAGATAGTTTTTCCGATTTGACAAAGCGATCCAGGCTCTTGCGGATTCCCTTCATCCCTTTTTCCAGAACTTCCTCAGAAACATCCATCATGCTGACCTCGTAGCCTGAGTATGCAGCTACCTGGGCGATCCCACTACCCATCTGTCCGGCACCCAGTACCGCTATTTTTTTAATTTCCATCTCATATTACCTCCCTGTAATAATTTTAGTAATATGTATATCCTTCCAGGTCCCACTTAGCTTTATCTACCGTTAAATCCTTCTGCCTGGAGACGGCACAAAGGGCAATTATGCTGTCCAGCGCATCGCCGCTGCTGTTCTGTAATACTGTTTCTCTAATCCTGCCGGCAGGTAAAGTTAACCCTTCTGCTTCTTCCAGATACTGCAGGATTTTAAGGCGTTCCCGGTATTTTTCTTCTCCCCCACCCTTGTATGACAGGTAGCGATTGGCCGCCTTGAGAGTAGAAGCGGGACATGTTTCAACAACCCAGGGATAATCCCACAACGGTTTTTGCATCGGTAAAACGCAAACAGTTCCTCTTTTAAGCAGCGGGTGAAGCAGATCCTTGATTCCGTAATAGGTCTGGCGATAAACCCGCAGGTTATAAGGAGAAAAGGGCGCTTTGCACTCAAGATCAGTAGATCTTTTTAACTCCCGTTTCCCCGCTTCTGAAAAACACTTCTCGCGGAAAAGCCGGGGTGAACTGTAATAGTTCGGAAAGTTAAAAACAAAACTTTCCCAGCTCTCATCCCGGACCAGTTGGCGGGGCAACCCAAAGGGAAAATCCAGGCCAACCAGGGCGTTTTTCTGCTGTTCTAAATAGCGGCAAAGCGCCTCCAGGCAGCGTTGCCGCCTGCGGCCGGAACCCGGCAAAGATTCCCCTCTACGGCAGTCATTGACCAGGATTTTTCTTTTCCCTTGTATCTGATCATCTTCCAGCTTTCCGGTAGCGACCCAAATGCTTTTACCGGCAAATTCAGAACCGCTGAAATCCACCCCTATAAAATCATTAACCCGCCATGAAGAACTTGCTTCCACCGCTTTTTTCTTCATTTTCATAATTTTCTATACTACCGGAACACATAAATCATCAGGCCCCTGCCCGGATAACTTAATCTCCGGTTCGTTTTCCTCGATAATCTCCTTGATGATTGCCGCATACTTGATTTTTTTCCTGATCATCACCAGGTGTTCATCATCGCTTGTCCAGGGCTGGTATAAGCTTTCGCCTCCACCGGCAGACAGGGCCACACCCGGTTCAATTTTAAAATAAACGGGCGCACAACATTTTGCTATTTCCGGCCCCTCGTAAAACCGGTTCATACCGCCAAAAGAAAGGGAAGTGTAAATATAGAAGTCCATCGGAATGCTCACTGCCTGCCTGATTGCCGCCATTTGTGGCAGGGTAATGTCCGAGGGGGTGTTAAATGAACTTACCCCCAGACCCTCAACCAGTTTAGCCCCGGCCGGAGATCCGATCGAAGCCCATACCGATAACTTGATGGCAATATCCCTCGGGAAATTACCCTGTTCCTGCATGGTTTTAATCAACATCATCAACCCTTCATCGACAATCATGAAGCCCCTGATTCCTTCTTCGTACATCCTGATCATATCAGCGATAACTTTACGCAGCTGGTCGGAACCGCGCAGGTTCATGCCGCAGCGCATCCCTTCACTGCTTGCTGCCTGGCGCCCGGTGTCCCAACCCAGGCGAGGACCGGGCACGGCAATAACCTCCATTTTCTCCCCGGCAGCCATTTGGGCAAAATCCCTTAACTCACCGCGGTCGAACAAAGTTCCGCCCTGGACAATTGAAATCAACCTGTGCACGGGCACATTACGCCTGTTTTTCTCTTTGATCAGTGCTTCAAGCACTTTCGGTCCTTCCAGGCCGGTCAGCTCCATCCGGCAGTGGGCTCCGTCTTTAAAGCGTTTCGGACTGGCCGGCAAGTCATAAGCATCCCTGCCGGGCAAACCCGCCTGCTCCATCCACTTCGATACATCTTCCATTTTCATCAACAAGTCCTCCTACTTTTATCGGGGTCAATATTCCGGGACATAAGCACTCACCTGTATGCCCCGGAATTTCATTAGCGGCGGTGCAGGTTGCGGGCACCAATGAAAGAAAGTTCGTTTTCAACTAATTTCCTGGCTGAACGGTTTACCGCTTTGTGCTTGAGTAAATAATTTTTCTCCAGGGCTTCCATTTCTCCTGAAGAAACAATTTCTTCTTTATCCCTGAAATAGTCGAGGATGTCTGATGGGTGCTCAAGTCCTTCCTCGTCTTCCGGGTAACCCCCTTCGTGCTTGGCTGAAATATTCGGCACATCTTTAGCCACTTCTACCAGCTCATCCAGGCGGTCGTAAGGCTGCCGGACAATACTCTTCCAGGTTTCCGTGATGTGATGTTCAATTCTCACCTTGTCTTCCAAACCAAGCTGCCTGCGAATATCCGAGCTTAGCCTGATTGTTTTGTTGTTTACAGAGTTGCTCAGGTTAAAGCCGATCAATGGGGTGGAGTTGTCCTCGCGGGAAAAGTACTTGGCCATCAGCAGGGTCCACAAAACAGCATAAGGGTTGTCGTTGCCCATGAAAACCGAAATCTTAAACTTAATATCAACTCCGAGCCTGTAAAGCAGGTAACCCAAAAAGACTGTTCCCGGGTTGATATTTAAAACTTCATCAATGCCATACTGGGTGTAATAATATAAAAGCTCATCAACCCAGATCAGGGCATAATCATTGGGCTGACCGATGCCGGTAAAATAGCCGGTAATCGTTTCCGGCCCACCCAGGTGCACGTTAGCTCCGTCCGTACCCTTGGTATCAAGGCTTTCCACGTAACTGGCCCCGATAATCTGCATTGCCGCCGCCACCGCTAGAAGATCACCCCGGTCACTTTCCTGTTCACGCATCTTACGAACTCTAATATAGCGGCCGGGCATGATTTCCCGGTTTTCTATTGCCTGCCTGGCTTCACTGATCAACCAGGGAAAATACTGCAGGGCGCTTATTTCTAAAGTCACCGCATTGCTTTCATTAAATGATTTTCCCGTAAAATCAAAGTTATCGCCAAGCACATCACGGTAAAATTGAGAGACGGGAACAAAAGCGCCTTTATCTCTCTGCTCAATCAACCATTCAAGGTCTTTAAGATAAGGCGAATCCATATTCTTTAAGCGCTGCATAAGGCTTGAGAGCTTCTTTGCCTCCTGCGCCCGGGCATTAATCTGTTCCGGTGTGCCGTACTTGTTTACAACTTTAAGCAGATCATTGATCAGCGGATTACTGGGATCGGTTATAAATTTATTAAGCTCGTCAAGCCGGGAAGTTTCCATTTTCAAAAGATCTTTCATTACAAAAATACCTCCTCTAGTAATTTTCATTATTTAAAAATACCGCTCCGGGAAACTACCTTACCTGAAATACCACTTTTTACGGTTAACGGCCATCCTCAGGCGGTGTTCAGCCAAATTTTTTGCAGCATTCACGGTGCTGATTCGATCCCGATCGGCCATCTCAAAAACCTTGCGGATGTTATTTGTGATATTGGTATGTACTTCTTTATAAGCCCTTTCCTTGATATAGCCGATAAACTGGTGGGAGTTGGCGATAACCCCGCCGGCGTTTAAAATATAGTCCACCCCGTAGGCAATTCCTCTTTCATTAAGCATGTTCCAGTGTTTTTCATCATCATCGAGCTGGTTGTTGGCTCCACCCGCAACCAGCTTACATTTCAACCTGGGAATAGTCTGATCATTAAGCACATTGCCTAGAGCACAGGGCGAAAAAATATCCACCTGGAGATCGTAAATCTGATCCGGTGGAACGATTTCAAGGGGCACCTCTTTTAAAGCCCTGTTAATACAATCCTCACTTATATCGGCGGCATATATTTTCGCCCCTTCCTCGTGCAGGTAGCGGACCAGGGCCAGCCCAACATTGCCCAGTCCCTGTACAGCTATTGCCTTATTTTTCAACGACTGTTCGCCTAAAACATGCCCGGCCGCCGCTTTCATCCCGTAAAATAAACCGAAAGCAGTAACTGCTGATGTGCTTCCCACCCCTCCATAAGATTCCGGAAGGGCCACACAACAATCCGTTTCTTTGGAGATAACCACCATATCTTCTTCAACTGTCCCGATATCGACCCCTGTAATATAACGTCCGTTTAATGTGGCAATTAATTTTCCAAAAGCCCTTAAAATATCTTCGTTTTTATCCCGCCTGGAATCACCGATAATTACCGCCTTGCCGCCTCCAAAATCAATTCCCGCTGCAGCATTTTTGTAGGTCATTGCCCGGGACAACCTGAGTACATCTTTCAGGGCATCCTCATCACTTTCATACTCCATCATGCGGGTGCCGCCAAATCCAGGGCCCAGGGCTGTGTTATGTAAAGCAATAATCGCCTTCAGGCCTGAAAACTTATCATACCCGTATACCACCTGTTCAAACTCGCCCTGCTCCAGAGTCCTAAACATTTTAAACCTCCCCGGTTTGATAATTTAACCAGTCGGACCTGCGGACTAAAACACTTCGGGTAATAAACCTGGCAACAGTTAAAATTTAATTTTTGGTTACAGCTCACCTCCAGCCTCAATTTACAGCCCGGCAACCTTTAGCTGTCTTTTTTCCAAAGGGGCAGGTCTGTATCCGGGTCGTGCTCGCGGTGCAATTCGGGACCGACAATTTCTTCAATAACAAATTCCCCGGCAAATACCACGGTACCTTTTTGCAGATGTCCACCTTTCATCCTGCCTTCACTATCGCTAAGAGCAATATGAAGATGGGCAGCCGGCTTACCGTCACGGAGGCTTAAGTTGCCCAGGCAGCTTATAATTTCAAGATGTTCATTGAATTGGTGGTCTTCGTAAACCCTCTTATCTTGATTATAATAGCCAGTTACCGCTTTTTCCACTGCTCCGATTACTTCGACCTTAGCACAATTGATCTTTTCTTTAGCCGCGAATTCCTGGACACTTTCCAGCAAATCACCCCGAAATGGAACCCTGCCAATAAAGGTTCGCCCTTTATCACCGTTTTTAAACCACATCATCATGCCTCCCAACCAGTTATTTAAATATGTACTGTTCCGGTATACATATAGAACATTCCGGCAAACACTCCAAGAATTACCGCTACAACAGCCATCACCAGGCTGATTATAATCAGGATGCCCTGTATTTTGAAATAAGTGTTGAGGCTGGAAACAAACATGTTAAAATTACCTGATTTAGATTCCAGATCCTCTTCGGCGATAATAGCATCGACATATTTTTTGGCATTCCTGAGCTTTACCCCTAAAACAACCGTCACTATACCCGGGATTGCTCCCACTACAAAAACAAACAACCCCGCTAAAGCAGTAAGTATACCCCCGATAATGGTGATAATCCCAACAAACCCCATCCAGGCGCTAAGCTGGTTCAGCTTTTCCCTGTCCGTCGCCTGCTCCTCGTTCATTTTTTATTAAACCTCCCGCTCCTAAAATCGTAGTGCTTGATCAGCTGTGCCGCACAGCAACTTTATATTTTTATTATATGCCCGTCCAGTAATGCTGCAGTATCGGGGTCACAGGTAGCCACGATCATCTGCTTTTTTTCAGCAAATTGCCTGATAGCCCCGGCTGCTGACCGGCGTCTTTCCGGATCAAGGTTGACCAGGGGATCATCCATGACCAGGAAACCGTCCAACCCCTGCAACAAGTATTCAGCCATGGCCAGCCTCAGGGCCAGGGCGGCACCGCTGGTAGTTCCAGCTGAAAGCAGGTGCACGGGCAGAGCTTCTTGTTGATTATTTGCAGCAACAATTCGATCGGGAACAGGCCCGTCCAGTTCAGCCAGATTATAATTATTCCCGGTACAAGAGCTTAAATAGCGAGCAAATGATTCGGCCAGGGGGTCATAGGTACGGGCATCAAGTTCTTCTTTAAGGGCTTGAAATTCTTCCCAGATCAAGTTAACCGCCCGGCCTTTTTTATTTAGCCGGTTGAATTTATTTTCCGCTTCCACAAGGGCTTCTTCCACTTCTTCAGTTGACTCATCAGGCATCTTCCCCTTGATGGTAATTAATTCTGTTTTAAGGCTTTCTATCTGCTGCTTCGTTGCTTCATTCTCACTGCGCAATTCTTTTAAGTGCGCAAAGAATTGTTCTATTGAATCATATTCCCGGGGCAGCGGGGCCAACTTATTTAACTTTTCCTCCAGATCTTTAACCTTCTGCCTTAAAGCCACCGTTTCCTCCATGACGTCGTCAACACTCTTATATTCTTCCTGCCATTCTTTAAGCCTTTTTTCCTCTTGTGCCAGTTCGTACTTCAAGGTCTGCAGGCTTACTTTATTCTCTTCCAGGTCTGCCGTGATTTGTTCCGGATCGCGAACAGACTTTTCGGGACTTAATGCGGACACTTTTTGCTCCAGCTCTTCAAACGATAGCCCCGCAAGCATTTCTTGCAGTTTGAACCGGTTCTTATCAAGCGCACTTTTCAATTCTTTGCGCTTATTCACCAGGGAGCGAACCTGTTCAAGTTCGTTTAAAGCAAACTGATCGAGTTTGGCCCGGTAATCTTGCTTCGCTTCCTCAGCCTGTTTGATCAATTTTTCAACATCCTGTTCTCCGGACTGGATGTTGATTTTCCAATCGGCACTTTCAAGCAGCAGCCGGCCCTCTCCTTCAATCAATTCTTCATCTTCAACCACCACTTTTCGGGTATCTTCAATGCCCGAGGTTACCGTTAATTCAAGTGGTTTTTTCGCATGAACGGAAGCTTTTAGCTTCATCGCCTCGGCCACCGCTTTTTGCCTCTCGTGTTCTTCCTTTTTACTCTCAAGGTAGTGCAAGTCATCTTCAGCCAAATGAGGCATTTGTAAAAGATTTTGTTCCTGCCTTTTAATTTCTTCCACCAGGGGCCCGGCACGTTGAAGCAGCTCTCTAAGCTCCCGGGAGTTTAAGACCTCTTTTGCCTCCCGCAGCTCTTCTTGAAGCTGTTCTATTCTTTTTTCCCGGCTGACAAGCTCTTTTCCCAAACCCTGCACCCGCTCTTCCACCCTGGGCCACTCCGCCATTATTTTTTTCAAGCTCTTTTCTTTATCCACGGTTGAATCAAGGTCCGGCTTTAACTGGCTTCGCTGCCGCATGTCATTTTCTAGTTTCTCCATCTCCCTTAACTGCATGGTTACCTGTTCATTTTTTTTGTTGGCCCCAGATAACCGGTCATTAAGCGCTTTAACCTGTTCCTCAAGAGTCTGGACCTCTTTAAGCTTACGGCGCAGCTGTTCTTTTTGGTAATAAGCTTTTAAAACCTCACCGACCTGTTTTTTATGGGGATTGTTTATGTCACGTCCTCCCCGCGGCCCTGCCAAATCCAGGTCCCAGTTCTGAAGAAGCCTCTTGTATTCCTCGGCCAGTAACTTTTCCAATTTTTCCAGGGAAACCCCACCTGCTTCAAAAAGTGCTGAACGGAGCAGGTCGGAAAGCGATGCTTTAGCTTCCGCATTTTCGTTTAACCGTTCAAAGGTGCGGTTCATTTCTTCCTGCCGGGCAAAAAGGATAGTTTGATAAGTTCCCCGCCCGTACCTTAAACTATTTTGCAACCATACCCGGGCTTCCTCCGGATCGTTTATCTCACTTCCCCCCGCAGTTACCAGGCGCGCATTTTTACTCCCGCCCCAGGAGGTGGAATAGAGCAAAACACCTGCGCTTTCGTCTTCAAATTCCACTTCCACCCTGGCGGTATCGCCATCGGGGTAGGGCAAAAATTTTTGCACCATGCGTTTCCAATCATCGCTGGATTTTTTTACATTGGAAGGGATAAACAGGGCGGCAAAAATAGCATTAATCAAAGTACTTTTACCAGCCTCGTTAGGGCCGAGAAGGACATTTAAGCCTTTTTCGAAAGTGAATTGCCTGTTTTTCAAGGCCCCAAAGGGAGCGGGGCAAACTTTCCTGATGATCATTGTTTCACCTCTTCAATCAGGCGATAAGCGATCTGCAGGGCTTCCCGGTCATTTTTTTCCGCAAGCCTGTTCAGCAAACGGTAGGGGAAAGAACCTTCCGGGTAACTGGCAGAAATAACTTCCGGAGTAATCTCCATGCTCAGCTCGCTGTCATCTAATTCTACATGCAGGTAGGTTTCCCGGATCTGCTCGTAAAATTGCTGCCTGCAATTATATTCTTCTTCGGGCAGGGTTCCTGACAGTTTTATTTTGACCAGTGTTTTTTGGGGAGGCGAAGTCGTAGCCAGCCCGCGATCCAGTTCTTCAAGATCCGCCCAGTTCATAACCCTTTGTTTCATTTCATAAAAGCGAAAACTACCCGTTTCAATTGATTGGCTAAAACTATCACCATGTTCATCTACTTCGATGATCCAGGCATACCCACCGTGCCGGCAGTCGAAACCGTCGGGTTCGGGAGTGCCGCAGTAAAGAAAAGGAGCCTTCTCAACCTGCTCCCGGTCCGGATAACGAACATGGGTATGCCCCAGGCACCAGATATCCATGCCCGTAGAAACCAGTTCATTTTCTTCCATGGGGTAATACTGGTTTTCAAAATCAGGAGAAATACCTTTTACCGCTCCGTGAGCCACCCCAATGTGCCACCTGGCTTCGGGTTTTTCTCCGAGGTTCTTGATCCAGCCCAGCCTGTTTTCCGGCGAATGCTTTGCGGTGCAGGTAGCGGGATAAATAACGGCGTCGATCCCGTAATCATTTAAGGGGTAAACCTGTTGCTCGGTAAGTAAAAGCAGCTCTTCGGCAGCCTTGTTTTTCAATTCTATCCAGAGCGATCCATAAGGTTCGTAGTGATCGTGGTTCCCGGGTAGTATGGCCAGGCAGCCCCGGAAACGACTTAAAAGATCGCAAGTACGCTCGATAATATCGGAAGCAACATTTACCCTGTGGAACAGGTCCCCGGCGATGACAAAAAGCCCGCACTTTTCTTCATTGGCCCGCTCAACCAGCCTTTCCAGGGTATTAAACCTTGCCTCTGTAAGCTGTTCCCGAACTTCTTCAGAATAGTTGCGATTTCTAAAAGTCATCCCCAGGTGTAAATCGGCGGTGTGCAAAATTTTCAGCGGCAAGACAGACCCTCCCCGGAGTTTGCATAAACGCACCTATATTCATATAATTCGATAAATTAGCAGCAATCCCTTTTACTGCTGCTTTTTCTTTTTCCTTCCCTTACCTTTTCCACCACCGCCCGGTGGCGGCAGCTCCAGTTCTTTTTGTTTTTCCTGGTAGCTCGATATTTGTTCATGGTACTTGGCCAGCAGTTTCTTTAAAGCGGTGCGCTGGCGCGGGGTGAGGGTTTTTTTAGTGGAGTACTGTTCTTGGAGAGAGCGGGCAAAAGCGGCGTCATCCCAGGTTTTCTTTCCCCGGGTTGTGGGTTCCTTAAACTGCTTTATTTCTTTTAAAACTTCCAGCAAAGGTCCGCTCTCGTGATCTTCTTCTATTTCAGTCGAAAGTCCGGCTTGTTCAGCCCGCTGCTCGAAATTTTCAATTTGCTTGGCATATTTATAGATTAACCGGTCAAGATGTTTTTCCTGGTTGCCGCTTAAGCGCCTGCCTCCTTCTACCTGGTTGCGCAGGCTGTTGACAAATTTCTGATCATCGTAGGTCTTTTTGCCAACTTTCCTGGCCGGGGCAAATTCCACGCGATCAAGCATGGCCAGCTTCAGTTTTGTTCTTTCATCCGGGGGACGGCTATTTTCAGCTTCAATTGCAATCAATTCCTTCAAGTTAAGCTCTGCAATTTTCTGATCCGTTAACGAGTGTATTTGATTCCGGTAGCGGGCCACAAGCCTGCGTAAATGTTCGACCTGCCTTTCGGTTATTTCTCCTTTTTGTTCATACACTTCACGGATTTCCTGGATAAAGGCTCGATCATCATAGGTTTTTCTACCCTGCTTAACCGGCGGATTGAAATCTTGTATTTCTGCGGCCAGATCAAGCAGGGACTTTATTTCCTTGCGGTCGATTTTCAGGGTCTTCGCTTCCGCGATCCACTTTTCGAGCCGATCGTAGAACTGCTGCATCATTTCAGTCCAGTGTACTTTACCTTCTTCTATCTGATCAAGCTCTTCTTCCATACGGGCGGTAAACTTGACCGCAAAAAGTTCCGGCAAACGGGTGACTAAAAAATCATTGACCTCCATGCCCGATTCGGTGGGCTGAAGACTGCGCTTTTCGCGCCTGATATAATCACGCTCGTAAAGGGTAGTTAAAATGGTGGCATAAGTTGAAGGCCTGCCCACACCGTTTTTCTCCAGCTCCTTGATCAGGGCTGCTTCACTGAAGCGCTTGGGGGGCTGGGTTTCTTTTTCCTCCCTTAACCATTCCAAAACCTCTAAAGGTTCGCCCTCTTTAAGCGGGGGCAGGTATGATTCATCTTCCTCATCTTCTTCTTCCAAACCGCGCCCCCAGGCCGCCATATAGCCGTTAAATATAACCCTTGACGCATTGGCCCGGAATATATAGTTGTGGGCAGCGCTATCGGTATGTATATCGACCGAAGTTTGTTCGATGCGGGCCGGGAGCATCTGGCAGGCCATCATCCTTCGCCAGATCAGGCTGTAAAGTTTTAATTCAGCATCGCCCAGGACCCCGCGCAGGGAATCCGGGGTACGGGAAGGATCAGTGGGCCGGATTGCTTCATGTGCTTCCTGGGCACCGCCTTTACTGCGGTAAAAAACCGGTTTATCCGGCAAGTAATCTTCGCCGTAAGTTTTACGAATGCAATCCCTGGCCTGTTCTACTGCCTCACCGGCCAGGTAGGTGGAATCTGTACGCATGTAAGTAATTAAACCGGTAGGACCTTCCCCGCCCCCCAGCTCAATCCCTTCGTATAGCTTTTGAGCAAGGGACATAGTCCTTTTTGGTTGGAACCCGAATGCGCTTGAAGCCGCCTGCTGAAGGGTGGAGGTAATAAAGGGCGGCTGGGGCTTCTTTTTTACTTCCTTGACATTTATGGAATTAACGTTTAAAGAACATTTTTCCAGGTCGCCCAGTAGTTCTTCGGCCAGGTTACGATCAAAGACTTCACCCTTGTTCCCATCAACCTTATGCAGGGTTATTTCAAAAGGCTCTTTTGGTTCAATTTCCTTCCTCACCCTGGCTTTAAAAATCCAGTAAGGTTGAGGGTTAAACCCCAAAATTTCTTTTTCACGTTCACAGACAAGCCGCAGGGCGACCGTCTGCACCCTGCCGGCACTNCTCCCTCCCCGGATGCGGCGCCAGAGAAGAGGGCTGACCTGGTAACCGACCAGGCGATCAAGCACCCGCCTGGCCTGCTGGGCATTGACTTTATCCATGTCCAGGNTGCCGGGTTCGGCAAAAGCCTTTTCAATAGCAGGTTTGGTTATCTGNTTATAAGTGACCCGTGAAAATTGGTCTTTATTACCGACTTCTTTTTGCAGAAGTTCACGCAAATGCCAGGCAATTGCTTCCCCTTCGCGGTCGGGGTCGAGGGCCAGGATTACGTTATCGCATTTTTTGGCCGCTTCTTTTAATTCTTTGATTACCTTGCTTTTATCGCGGGAATTAACATAATGGGGTTTAAAATTATTTTCCACATCAACGCCCAGTTTGTTTTTTACCAGATCACGGACGTGCCCCATCGAAGCTTTGACCAGGTAATCATTCCCGAGGTACTTATTGATCGTTTTCGCTTTTGCCGGTGACTCCACAATAACAAGGTGCTTGGCCATTTTTTCTCCTTATACTGATCTTTTTTGTAATTCCCGCCAGCAATTACTTTCTCAGTTTAGTTTCGCAGATCCCCGTTACATTTTGCAAGTAAAAAAACAAAGTATAAACAATTAACTCACGCTGCGGTATAAAACCATCTCTTTTAAATCCTTGATACTCTGCCGGTCAAACAACCAGGTCAGGGCTGCATATACTGAAGCCCCCACCACTATTGACCCGGCTAAAAGCATCGCTGCATTAAATATCGGTGGAGCAATAAATTGAAAACCAAGCACAGCTGCAACCATCACCAGGGATAAAGCAAGCGGTATGCTGAAATTAGAAACATACTGGTAGAGCTGGTAAGATATTTGTCGATGAGCGGCAACCTGCATGGCCAGGGCTTTAAGCAGCTGGTAGATCACATAAAGCACTATAATCACATCAATACCAAGCGGCGCCAGCAGCATCAAGGCTAAAACATAAACCAGGTCGGTAGCTAAATCTATTCCGAAAACAGTGCCCGGCCGGTTGACCGAATAAAGCAAGTTGCTGGCCAGAATTCCGGTAAGAATTTTAAAGATAAAGACAACCGAAAATACCTGGAAAACTATGATACTGTCCATCCATTGTACGCCGAATACAACCGGCACAAATAAGTGGGCGGTAAGAGAAACCCCGATGAATACCGGAAAGGCAAGCAAGGAAAGATATTTACTCATCCGGTAATACGCTTCTGATAGCCTTGTTTGATCATGTTTTAAACGCGATAGTAGAGGAAACACCAGGCGGTAATAAGACATATTTATAAGCTGCCTGAGCCGTTCCAGCATGTTTTTGCCGAAAAAGTAAACCCCCATAATATCCGGGCCCAAAAAGTGCAAAATGATCAGCTCATCAAGCTGCCTGGTCACGACGTTCAAAGTTTGCCTGCCGGTGACAAAAATGCCGAATTTAACAAAAGGACGCAGTTCATTGATCCCGAAATAAGGTTTTAGGGCAGCGAGATGATTTTTTATTCCGCCGGCAGCAAAAAGAGAAGCAGAAATAATTGTGGCCACCACGTGGCCAAGGACAAACCCTAAAACTCCCCACCCCATGACAATCAATATGGTCGCCAGGGTAACAAACAAAAACTGGCGGGCGATTTGAATTACCGATATAAACTTGAAGTATAAATACTTTTCCAGGAAAACAAGAAAAAACTGGGCCGGGCCCTGGAAAAAAACGGCCAGGCTCATAATTCTTAAATACGGCCCCAGGCGGGGGAGTTCAAAGAAGATGGCCAGCGGGCCGCTGGCAAAATAAATAAGCCCTGCGGCAAACAATGATATGGCAACATTAAATACAAGCAGGGATGAAGCTTCCTCGGAAGAAACGTCATCTTTCTGGATAACCCCGCGGTTAAACCCGGCAGCTTCCAGGTTCCTGCTCAATCCGATAATAATCATTAACACGGAAAGATGGGCAAACTCTTCCGGGACGAGAAACCTGGCTTTGATCAATTGAAAAAGCAGGGCGGTGACGGCTGCGAAAGTAGCGCTTATTGCCGTCCATCTGACCCCTCGCATTGCCGATTCTCTAAGTGAATTCAATAAAATGGACCCCTCTAAGTTGTCAGGGGGACGGGGTTGTTGACAACTTATTTGGTAAATTTTTTCAGAAACTGCACCCCGGCAATACCGGGCCTGGTCATATCTTCTACCCTGAAGATTGAATCCAGCTCATCTTCAGTAAATATGTTTTTCTCCAGCAGCACCTGGCGAACCGGCTTATTTTCCTCCAGGGCTTCCTTTGCAATCGAAGTAGCCACTTCATAACCTACATGGGGGTTTATAGCCGTGATTAAGCCGATACTGTTTTCCACATATTCTTCACATTTGTCCTTGTTGGCAGTAATCCCGCGTATACATTTGCTTTCAAAAGCCTTGATTACGTTTGTTAAAACCTGAAAACTTTGTAAAAGATTAAAAACTATCACCGGCTCCATCACGTTTAATTCGAGCTGGCCGGCTTCGACAGCCATACTGATGGTTGTATCGTTCCCCACAACCTGAAAAGCTACCTGGTTTACCGCTTCAGCCATAACAGGGTTAACTTTACCGGGCATGATCGAAGAACCGGCCTGCACCGGCGGTAAATTTATCTCAGCCAGGCCGGCCCTGGGACCGGAAGATAAAAGCCTGATATCGTTTGCTATTTTAGATAAGTTCAGGGCCATGATTTTTAAAGCTCCGGATACTTCTGAAAAAGCATCTACGTTTTGAGTGGCATCGACCAGGTCACTTGCTCCTATTAAATCCAGGCCGGTATAGTCACGCAGTTTCCTGACTACTTCAATGGTGTACTTTTGTTCTGTATTAAGGCCCGTCCCAGCGGCTGTAGCCCCCATATTTATAAACCTTAAAACCTTTATTGAATTCCTCAGCCGGTCCAAGTCACGGTTGGCTACCCTTGCATAAGCTGAAAACTCCTGGCCCAGTCGAATAGGCACGGCATCCTGCAAATGAGTGCGGCCCACCTTAATCACATCATCAAATTCTTCACTTTTAAGCCTGATAGTATAAATCAGATCTTCCTGGACCCTGATCAACTTTTCAGCCATAATTAAGGCGCTTACCCGGACCGCTGTAGGGAATACATCGTTTGTTGACTGGGACATATTAACATGGGTATTTGGCGAAACGGTGCTGTAATCCCCTTTTTCTCCGCCGAGCAGTTCAATGGCCCTGTTGGCTATCACTTCGTTTGCATTCATATTGATCGAAGTACCGGCACCGCCCTGGATTACATCAACCACAAATTCGTCATGCAGCTTACCGGCAATGATTTCGTCTGCAGCAGCAGCAATCGCTTCACCAATATGCGATTCCAGGATCCCCTCACTGACATTGGCCTGCGCAGCACTCTTTTTAATCAAAGCCAGTGAATAGATCATCTCCGGAAATAAGCGGTACCCGGTAATGGGGAAGTTTTCCAGGGCTCTTAATGAATGGATACCATAGTAGCAGTGATCCGGTATTTCTCGTGGCCCTAAAAGGTCAGTTTCCGTTCTTTTTCCCATCTTAACCTTTCCCTTCTTAAATACTATTCCAGCTAAAACTAACTACGTTAATTATGATAACATATCCACCGGCAAATAAAAGCCTGTTGAGTAAAAATCGGAAAACCAGTTTAAAGACAAGAAGCAAAAACGAAACGTCATCACTCAGCTTCCAATGCCTGCGATGAACAGACCCCGGCGCAACATGCAGCACGACTGAACAGACACAACGAACCAAAAAATTAAAAGCCCTCATAAATAAAGAAGGCTTTTATAACAGTCCAGTTTGAAACAAATTAAATTTTATTGCCGCATACCAATCAAAACAGTTCTTCCCAGCCGGGAACCGGTACAGGTGCAAGCAAATAATTTTTTTCTTCCTGCTCCTTTTCGCCGGCTTTTGCGGCATCATCTATATTATCACTGCTACCTGGATTGTTGTATTCATCCTGGCTACTGTTGTTTTCAGTTTTAGGTTCCGGGTTGTCTTTTTCACCGGAGCTGGAGTTGTCTTCGACAGAAGCTGCTTTAGTCCCGCCTTCTTCACCCACACCGGCTTCTATATTTACACCGCTATCCGGGCTGCCCATCTGGAATGATTCCTTAACTTCCGCTTTTCCCTCTATCTTCATATCTTCATGCAGGTATGCGCCGGTCCATGGGTTGCTCATATCTATATACCTTTTAGTTGTACCGCCTTCAGTTCCAGCCTTTTGTTCTTTATCAATATTATCGCTAAACCCGGCAGTAAAAAGCGCACCAATCATTAAAGCAGCGACCAAAACCGGTAAAATTTTAAATTTACTTCTCATGACTGTCACCGCTCCTTTAAAACTCCTTATAGAAACTCGCTGTTTTTGAACCATTCTCCAGTTTACCCTGTAAACTTACTCCCACTTTATCATTTAAAAGGCGGTTAATCAATATCCACCCCGCTAACATTTTACTCATAGCTGTATAACTTAACCCTTCCGGTTAATTCCTGTCTTTCCGGAAAGCAAACATCACTCGTCAATATTTTCAGCCCTGATTATGGAATGCTTGCTGATCTGCCGCCCTTTTTGATCGCTAAAAGGAATTTTAACCCGGTAGCTGTTGTGGGCCTGTTTTAAGCTGCTGCCATCACGCTGATCGATAATTTTATCGACTTTCACTTCAACCGGTTCTGAATAAACCGGATCCAGGATTTCTAATACCTCACCCACGGCAAACCTGTTCCTGGCTTCTATGAGCAATTCTTTATTACCGGTCTCATGCGCTTCAACAGTGCCAACAAATTTATAGTTCCTGATCGGTGATGCCTTAAAAGTATATTCGGTCTCATCGTCCTTCTCCGGCAAATAAAAACCGCTGGAATAAGGGCGGTGAGGCACTTTATCAAGTTCTTCTAACCAGCCGGGCTCAAAACTGTAATCTTCACCCTGCTCAAGATAGCGATCTATTGCAGCCCGGTAAATCCTTGTAACCGCCGCCACATAATAAGCGGTTTTCATTCGCCCTTCAATTTTCAAGCCAGTAAGACCGGCCTCCGCAAGCTCGGGGATATATTTAATCATACAAAGATCTCTTGAGTTTAAAATATAACTGCCCCGCTCATCCTCGTGAATGGCCAGCTCTTCTTCCCGCCCCACTTCTTTAAGACGGTACTCCCAGCGGCAGGGGTGCGTGCATAACCCCCGGTTCGCCGAGCGATTATTTAGAAACTTGGAAAGCAGGCAGCGCCCGGAATAGGATATACACATTGCCCCGTGCACAAAAGCTTCCAGTTCCACCTCGGGCACATTATCCTTAATTTCTGCTATCTGAGCCAAGCTAAGCTCGCGGGCAAGAATAATTCGCTTAACCCCTTGTTCGTGCCAAAACATAACACTTTCACTATTCGTAGTATTGGCCTGCGTGCTTAAATGAATTTCAATGGAAGGGAACAGCCGGCGGATCCT
>SL_5KL_010_SEDDRAFT_10000298_pt1 | contig 32095 bp, 32 predicted proteins | sample SodLakKL_010_SED_FD_9118 | JGI IMG/M metagenome (IMG submission 9118) | reverse complement strand
AATAGCTCGCAATTTAAACTCGTCCGTGTAGTGATTTACTTTTCTTTTCATAGTCCTGATTTAATTTTACTTTTTCTGTAAACTTATTTCAGGACAAGTCATTTCTTTACCCTGACCCGTCACCCGTCACCCGTCACTCGTCACCCGTCACCCGTTACCCGTCACCATTATGTCTTAAGATCGCTGACGCTAACTTTCATACTCTTTTTTTCAACCTTACAAGATGAGGGTTTCATTTTAACATATTATTTTGTGCAAATCAAAATAGTTTCGTTTTTCTTAAAGCCAAATTTATTATTATCATTTTCTTCAAAATTTAATATTTCGGCTTTAAATCCGCATTTTGCCAATCTTTCTTTTAATCCTTTAACAGAGTATATTCTAACATGATCTTTTTGACCAAAATGTTTTATCCTTTCTTTATCTGTTTTTATTAATGGGTTTTCGTATGTTTCGCCTTCTTTAAAAGGAGTTTGAATTATACAAATACCATCTTTTTTTAATATTCTGTTTAATTCATTCATGGCTTTGACATCATCTTCAATATGCTCAAGTATATGGTAACAAATTATGAGATCATAAGTTTCTGCTTTAGCATCTATGTTTGTAATGTCAAGTTTTATGTCTGAAATAAAGTCACCTGATAAATCAGTTCCGGTGTACGATATTGAATTATTTTTTTTTAAATTTCGATAAATGGTTCTATGAGGTGAGAAATCTAAAACTGAGATATTTGCTTTAATAAATTCAGAATTCAGCAAATCCCATAATCTGCGACTTCGGGATATGCTGCCGCAATAGGGGCATAAACTGTCATTATTATTTAGTGAAATAAATTTACGAAGTTTTTTTTTGCATATATTACATTGAAACTTTTTTCCTTTAAAAAACAAATAATAGATTGGCCTTAAATATGGTTCTAATCTGAACAGAATTTTTTTCGGTAATATTTTTTTTAATACTGTTTTAAGGTCATTATACATAAGCGCTTATGGAAATTAGTTTTAACAATTAAAAGGGGCTTTGCAGGTTTTTAAATAAAGGTGCTTTTAAGTCTTTTGGAGAGATAATGGGGTTATTTATGCCCCAATCGATACTTAAATGCTGGTCGTTCCATAAGATACTTCTTTCGGATTCTTTGTTGTATTTCTTTGTGCATTTATAAAAGACAATTGTATTGTTTTCCATTGCAAGAAATCCATGTGCAAAACCGGGGGGTATCCATAACATTTTTTTGTTGGCCTCATTGAGAATCAACTTAAAATGATTGCCGAATGTATCACTGTTTTTTCTCAGGTCTACGGCAACGTCAAGGGCTTCTCCCTTAACAACCCGTACAAGTTTACCTTGTTCATAAGGGGGAATTTGGAAATGCAATCCACGAAGGACATTTTTTTTTGAGCATGACTGGTTATCCTGCACAAAATCCCAAATAAACCCTTGTTCGGCTAATTTTTCTTTATTCCACGATTCGAAAAAACAACCCCTTTCATCATCAAAAACTTTGGGTTCTATTATATGCAGATCTTGTATGGGTGTATGAGTAATTTTCATTTCATCTAAGCAAACTTAGTTTAATAATCTGTTTTATAATTACAATTATTTACATTACACTTTAATGTTCAGATATTTAAATTTTTAGTGACGTGTATTACCGAAAAATCGGGATTACGCTGTCGCGCGCTAAACGGATAACCGGTAACAGGTTTTTACTAAATTGACCCATCACGAATCAACAAATAAACTTTTATAATGAACTTTATCACATATCATTCACAACTCACAACTCGTTACCCATTAATTATCATTATAGGTTTATGAGGGTTTCATTTGAAAAAATTAAATGGTTTTTTTAAATTATTAAAAAATCTTTTTGTTTTTTTCGGTTTGAAATCATCGCTATCCTCATAATAGCCATATTTATAACCTAACTGTTTGTAGATTCCGTCTGAATAAATTTTCCCATAACCATAATTTGAAAATTCGTAGTCAACGGAATTCAAAACAATTGATAAGCGTGATATTTTGTTGTCAAAGATCAATCTGTTTAAGTTATGGATAAACGCTCTTTTCGAATAATTAGCTCTGAACAGGTAAACCGGATAATCAGCCATTAATAAGCACTTCATCCCATCAGTAACAATTCCTAGCGGTGGTGTGTCTATAATGATATAGTCATAATTATTTTTCAACCACTCTATCATGTTTTCCATATTATTATTTAGTATAAGCTCTGATGGGTTTGGAGGCACCGGTCCTGCGGTAATGAAATCCAGGTTATCAACTTTTGATGAATTTATACACCTACTTACATCATCAATACCTGACAAAATTGTGCTTATACCTTTCAAATTTTCAACTTCAAAACCCTGATGTATTTTCGGTTTTCTCATATCAAGGTCAATAACAATAACTTTCATGTTGCTATATGCCAGTATTCCTCCAAGGTTCATCGAAAAAAAGGTTTTTCCTTCTCCTGATATGGTTGAAGTAACTGCTATAAGCTTGCTGCCCGGTTCATTGGTTATAAATTGCAAGTTGGTTCTAATAGAACGTAATGTTTCGGATATCAGTGATTTTGGTTTTTTCAGAACCAAAAGCTGATTTGATGGTATTTCATTTTTATATTTGGGTATGGAGCCCAAAACAGATGCATTAGTATATTTTGAAATATCTTCTAGGGACGAAATTTCATTATAAAACAGGTATCTAAGCATTATTACGCCAATGCCAAGAAAAAAAGCTGCCAAAAAGCTGCCCAGGTAAACATTTTCGGGTTTTGGTGAAACAGGATTTTTTGGTGTTTGAGCTTTTTCAAGAATAACGCTTTGTGATACAAAACTTGCTTTTGAAATAGAATGCTCTGCTTTTTTTTCAACCAGTTGATTATAGAAGCGCTCATTTACAGAATGCACTCTTTGAAGCCTGCTGTATTCCAACATGCTATATTCAACTTCCTGATCAAATATAAGCTGTTCATACTGATCAATTTTTTTTCTTAACTCAGCCCTTTTTGATCGGATATTATTTTTTAAGGAGCCAATGCTTTCAATTATTATATTTTTCTGTATTTCTATTTGGTGATCAAGAGATTCTATTTGGCGGCTACTTGGCGTAACTTCATATAATAATTTCTCTCTTTCGATCAATAAATCTTGCAGGTTTGAAAGCATACCCGAGATATTGCCTTTAAATTCACTGCCCGAAAGGATTGCAACCAGATTATATATATCAGTTTGATCTTCTTGCTCTAAATTATTTTTAATTTCTTTGTAAATGGTTTTTTCCATATCAAGAGTCATTACCTGATTTTCTATATTACTTATCCGGTCGTGTATTGACGGCAGAGAAGTTGACGCAGTTTCGGTTATTTGGTGCTGCTCTTTAAAATTCTCCAGCTTGATTTCTGATTCGGTTAACTGGTTAAAAACCATGTCGAGTTGCGAGTCAATAAAACGTAGAATGTTATTTGCACTCTCCGTTTTCTTTTCAAGCTCATATATGCCAAACTCTTCAGATATGGCATTAACAATGTCAGTAGTTTTTCGGGCATTATTTCCTTCACATTCAATTTGTACTGTTTTAGCTGCAGAACTTAAAGCGTTGATACCTATCTTATCAGAATATCTGCTTAACAGGTCATTGGGGTTGTTGATCACAAAAAAAAACGAATTTCTGCTGAATAAACTTTGCTGTTCATCAATGGCATCGAAATTTAAGATTTCAATGTTAAGGTCTATTTCGGGAAAATTTATAGTTTCACCTACCCTGATTTCTTTTTCTGTTTTTTTATCATTTTCGTAGGATATTATGATTTTTTGATCATTTAAAAAATCAACAAAAATAGGTTTCCCATAAACAGATGAACATTTTACTTCACTATTAACTTTAAATGGGGAGTTTCTGTACAATTCAAAGTTCAGAAACCTTCCTTTTGAGTAATAACTTATTTCCAAAGGCAGTTTTTCCAGTGCTCTTTGAAGAAATACCGGGGAACGCATAAGCTCAATTTGCCTTGCAATATCGTCATCAAAATATGACCTTGATGTGAAGATATCTTTTGTGGCCGGCTCTTCCTGGTTTATTTGCAATACTGCCGATGATTGGTAAACGGGCTGTGTATATCTAAGATATAAGAATGAAGCGAAAAAAGCTATTAATAAAAAGAGAATTAAAAAATATAAATTTTTCTTTGCTACATATAAAAAAAGCTTTAAATCAAATTCGTCATTAATATTAGATATTTTTTTTAAATTTCTTTTGTTCATTATTGTTTAATTGATCAATGAATAAATCAAAAGTATTGTACTTGCGAGGGTGGCGTATGGAGTTATATTTTCCAATAATCTTTCAGGTACTCTGTGCCTGGGGTCAACATATATAATATCATTAGCCTGTAGAGTTAAATTAGCACTGTCAATACCGTCGATAGTTGACAGGTCTAATTTATAAACCTTTGGCTTATCAGGCTCACCCCGGATTAATTTGACGTTATGTGCTTTTCCGTCGTCAATGCCGCCTGCCATAGCTAATGCTTCAAAAAGTGTAGTATTTGCATTTTCAAGGTAAATAACTTTTGATGAGCCTCCGCGTCCTCCGGGGAAAATGATTACCCTGTTATTAGTAACATGCAACTGAACGAAGGGACGGTTATAGAAAGCAGAATACTTTTTTTCCAGCATTTCCTCAGCTTCCCGTATTGTATTGCCTTCTATATTTATTCTTCCCAAAATCGGCAACTTCACTTTTCCGTCATATTCAACAAGATATCTGACTTCCGGCCTTGTTTGGCGCATAGATGATGGGTCAAGAGGGTCAATCAGCTTTTCACCATCGTTGGTCATAAGCTGAAAAAAAAGCTCATCGTTGGGTGCAATACGGTATTCTTCAACTTTCTTAAGGTCACTAATATCACTATACTCATACGACCGGGGGGTGCGAAGCATTTGCTCCGGTGAAAGAACTTTGCAGGAAGAAAAGAGTATTAACCCGATTATTGTAAATATTATTTGCTTCATCAATTTTTTTGATTATTTGATTGCAAAATTAATAAAACCTTTTGAAAAATTGTTGCTATTGTCAAAAAAGGAATAACGGTATAGTATCATGTACACCAAAATTAATTTATGTGCTGAAAAAGATTAATTTGTTAAAACAAAAACTCAAAATTAAATAATATACATGGAAGTTTAAATTAAAAAATAACCAATGCATTTACATTCAAAACTAAACTAAATGTTATAAATAAACATGATTACCAACAAAAAATCATTTTATGGAAAATATTATTCTTTAGTTTTACTATCTATCCATATTGTTACCGGACCGTCATTAATTAGCTGAACTTTCATATAAGCGCCAAATTCGCCTGAGCTAACCGGTAAGCCTGAAAAGTTTTTGAGTCTTTTCACAAATTCTTCATATAATGGGATTGCTGTATTTGGTTTTGCTGCACGTATATAGGAAGGCCTGTTACCCTTTTTCGTGCTGGCATGTAATGTAAACTGACTAACTACAAGTATTTCTCCGTCAATATCTTTAACAGAAAGATTCATAACTCCTTTTTCATCATCAAAAATCCGCAGTTTTGTAATTTTTGCGGTCAGCCAATCTATATCATCGTAGTTGTCAGCTTCTTCTACTCCCAAAAAAATAAGTAACCCTTTGCCTATTGATCCAATGCATTTACCTTCAATAATAACTGATGCCTTTTCAACTTTTTGAATTAATGCTCTCATAATTTTTTTGTTTGTTTATCTTCTATTGTCTTCTTCTTCAAGCATACTCAGATAACTGAGATATCTTGAATAGTGTATTTTACCTGCTTCTATTTCTTCTATGATTTTGCAACCGGGTTCATGGACATGTGTGCAATTATCAAATTTACATTTATTAAAAAGTTTTCTCATTTCGGGGAAGTAATGAGATATTTCCCATGATTCAACATCAATAAGGCCAAACTCTTTTATTCCCGGTGTATCTATAATTTTTCCTTTGTTTTTGACCTGAAACATTTCAGCGAATGTGGTAGTATGCTTACCTTTTTTATGTGTTTTTGAAAGTGGCCGTGTCTTTAGATTCAGTGATGGTTCTATGGCATTGATTAGTGTTGATTTACCGGTTCCTGACAAACCTGACAACAAAGAGGTTTTATTATTGAGAAGCCGGCTGAATTTATCAAGATTTGTACCTTCAGTAGCCGAAACGGCATAACAATTATATCCCAGGGGTTCATAAATTTCTGTTAACTCTTCAAGATTTCTTAATTGTTCTTTCGTATATATATCATACTTGTTGAATATCAGACACGCCGGAATGCTGTAGGCATCTATGGTAACCAAATATCTGTCTATAAATCCGGTGGAAGTTCGAGGTTCGGCTAAAGTGACAATAAGCAAGGCCTGATCAATATTTGCAGCTATAATGTGTTTTTGCCGTGAAAGTTTCGTTGCCTTTCTTATTACATAGTTTTTACGATCACAAATCTCTGTTATAACTCCGCTTTCTTCATTTTTATTAATTTTGAATATTACTTTATCACCAACGGCAATTGGGTTTGTTGTTTTAATATTGTTTTTTTTAAATACGCCTCTTAATTTGCACGGGATCTCCTTATTGTTATCATATAATACTGTATACCAGCTGCCTGTTGATTTTTTTACCACTCCTTCCATATAAATGTTGAAATTAAGTTTCAAAATTATAAAATGCAAACTATTTGTTTGCGTTAATTATAAATATTATTTTAGTGAAAAATACAAAAAAAATCACAATGTCAGTAAAAGTAGAAAACATTTACAAATTATATGGTAAGCAGCAAGCCCTTAAAGATGTGTCTTTTAATATAAAAGCAGGGGAGGTTGTCGGATTATTGGGCCCCAACGGTGCCGGAAAAACGACAATGATGAAGATACTTACTTGCTTTATTCCTCAAACATCTGGCAAGGCTGTGGTTTGTGGATATGATGTGATGGAAAATTCGCTTCAGGTCAGAAAGAAAGTTGGTTACCTGCCTGAAAACAATCCATTATATATGGATATGTACGTCATAGAGTATTTAAAATTCATGGCTAACCTGCATAAGATAGGTAATGACTTGAATAAAAGAGTTGAAGAAATTATTGATATTACCGGGTTAGGCCCGGAGCAACATAAAAAACTGAGAGCTTTATCCAAAGGATACCGGCAAAGAGCCGGGTTGGCCCAAGCCCTGATTCATGATCCCGACGTTTTGATCCTTGATGAGCCTACGTCAGGACTGGATCCAAACCAATTGATTGAAATTCGTAATCTTATCGTTAATGTGGGGAAGCAAAAAACAATTATTCTCTCAACCCACATCATGCAAGAAGTTGAAGCGGTCTGCGACCGCGTTATTATTATTAATGACGGTAAAATTATTGCAGATGCATTAACGCCTGAATTGCAAATAATGAACCAGGCAAAAAAGATTATCAGTGTTGAATTTGACAGTGAAGTGCAGGAAGATGAACTAAAAAAAATAGAAGGTGTTAAAGAAGTCAATAAAGTAAAGGAAAATGTCTATAGAATTTTTTCAGTAACTGAAGAAGATCTGCGCCACAAAATTTTCAATTTTGCTGTTGACAAAAAGCTTGTTATTTTATCAATTAAACTCGAAGAGCAGTCACTGGAAGATATCTTCAGGGTACTTACTTCCGGCCAAACCACGGAAGTTATTGAATAATCAAACTTAAGTGGTAAAATTTAACTATTACCGGTTTTTTTTATAATAGTTATTTTCATTTATCTCGTCATATACCGGTTTTGGAAGAAGATATTTCGGGTCTTTATTTTCGGCAAAACATTTTCGAATATACGATGACGATATCTCAAGTATAGGGGCTGATTTTAAATGAACTTTTTTATGCTCAAGGAACCTGCTTTTATCAAAGCCTAACCTGGGATATACAAAAATATCAATCATCTCAAGTATTTCATCATAATTCCTCCATTTATCAAAATCTACAAGATTATCTGAACCGATTATAAGAATAAAATCTTTCTCAGGGTATTTTGAAATAAAATGCTTTAAAGTGTTATAACTGTATGATGGCTGTTTCATTGTAAATTCCACATCGGTTGCTTCAAATGCAGGATTGTTTTCTATAGCTAATCTGACAAGTCTTAACCTTTTTTTGTCATTAAGCAAATATTTGTTGAGCTTTAAAGGGTTTTGAGGGGATACCACAAACCAAATATTATCTATTTCGGTGAATTTCACAAAATAATCGGCAATAATAAGATGGCCTATATGAATTGGGTTAAAAGAGCCGAAAAACAGGCCTGTTTTTTTTAGGGGATAAACGTTCATGATTGATGGTTTGACTATTTTTTATTTTTTTCTAAAAACTTTTGAATATGTTTGGATACGTCATTAACAGCTTTGTCAATATTATCATTTACCAGACTTATGTCAAATTCGTTTTCAAAAGTCATTTCAAAAGCTGCTTTTTCCAAACGCTTTTTCAATGATTTGGGGTTTTCGGTATTCCTGTTTCTTAATCTTTTTTCTAAAGTTTTCATATCGGGGGGTTTAACAAATAAAGCCAGCGACCGCGCGGGATATTGCTTTTTAATGTTCATGCCTCCCACTACATCAACATCAAATATGATGTGTTTGCCTTTTGACCATATTCTGTTAACCTCACTTTTGAGAGTCCCGTAATAGCTGCCCGGATAAACCTCTTCCCATTCAAGAAATTCATTATTATCGATCTTTGACCTGAATTCTGCCGGGGTCAAAAAGTAGTAGTCTTTACCATCTGTTTCATGTTTTCTTTTTTGCCTGCTGCAAGCCGATATGGAAAACTCAAGTTGTGAAAAATTTTTCAAAACCGAGTTTACTATTGTTGTCTTTCCCGCTCCCGATGGGGCAGAAACGATTATCATTTTCCCGTTTATCATCTGTTCATAATTTAATTAAACCGGCTATATAAAACCTTGTCATTCTATCTATGTATTTAAGGCGATAATTATTGTCCATTGATTATTTTTTAGTACCGGAGTTTATAGCTCGTTAAATATTTTTATCCCGCCTACCAATATTTATAATAATATACCTTTGTGTATAATTGATTTTGGTGAAAGCTTTTATCATATTATGCCCACCTGAAATTATAAAATGTTTGAAAGTTGTTCTTTGATCTTTTCCAACTCATCTTTCATCTGTACTACTATCTTTTGTATATCTGCTTCACTTGCTTTTGATCCCAGGGTATTTATTTCCCTTCCTATCTCCTGGGTAATAAATCCAAGTTTTTTACCATTACTTGAGTTTTTATCGTTTAATATTTCATTAAAATAATCAATATGTTTTTCCAGCCTGACCTTTTCTTCATTGATGTCAAGTTTTTCAAGATAATAAATAAGTTCTTGTTCAAGCCGGTTGCTATCATATTCGGTATTGATTTCTGAAAGGCTGTTTTGCAGTTTTTTCTTGATATTTTTTATTCGCTGCTGCTCATAAGGTTCAATTTGGCCCAATAAATCATATATTTTATTTATTCTTTGCAGTAAATCATTTTTTATATGAAGACCTTCTGATTGGCGGTATTTGTCAGTTTTTTCCAAAGCTTCTTTAAAACATTCTTCCAATGCAATCCATTCATCATCGCTAATTTCTTCCTCCTGGGCTATAAGAACATCCGGCAAATTCAAAATAGCAGAAATCAAATTTTCATTATCATTGGCTTTTAGCTCATCTGAAAGATTTTTAAGTTCACGATAATACTTTTTGAAAATGGTTTTGTTTAAAATATAATTGGTGTAATCTTCTGAACAATCAATCTTAATAGTAACATCTGTTTTGCCGCGCTCAAGATATTGAGATGCAAGATTTCGAAAAACAGGCTCCTTTTCTTTATATGCCTGTGGTATTCGAAAATGCAGGTCAATATTTTTGTTGTTAAGAGACCTTACTTCAATACGTATGCTTTTATTCTCAAGCTGACACCGGGCATTTCCATATCCGGTCATTGATTTTATCATAATAACACTTTTTTAATAATGTAATACAAACCTACACAATTTTTCGGATTTTATTTAGGCTTATATTCAAATGAAATACTGATCTGCCTAATAAAATTGGGATTTTATATGGCCGGTTGAATCAAATTTCTGAACAAATTAAAACTAATTATTTTCACTAGCCTAATTTTTATAATGAACGGGTTTTCTTATGCAATTTATTATTAAAATCGTTTAATTTTGCACAATCTAATTAAAATTTTTAAATATAATTTATGAATTTTTCTTTTTTTAAGGTTTTTCTTATTTTTTGTTTTTTTGTTTTTTCTCTATCTCTTGACGGTCAACACTTTCGAGCCGGAGCTAAAGGTGGTTTGACAGCTACCAAGATTTCGGGTGACCGCGACCCTGATGGTGGAAGGCCCAGGCTTGGCATGTATGCTTCTATTTTTACAAATTACCCGGTATCTGAAAAATCTCATTGGCAACTTGAGCTCATGTATATTCAGAAGGGTAGTCGTGCATACATGTCGGGCATAGAACCCGATGAAGAGTACAGGGATTACAAGCTGGATCTGCATTATGTTGAGATACCCATAATTTATAATTATTATTTGTCGGATATTTCCAGTATTGATTATATCGACAGGTTAACAATTGAAGCCGGATTGTCTTTTGCTTCTGTTATAGGACATTATGAAGAAAAAAATGGCAGTGATATTACCAATCGTGAAGCAGAAGCTAAGCCTTTTAACTGGGGTGAGCTAAATGCTATTGCAGGGTTGTATTATCCGATGTTTGAAAACCTTGAATTTCATTTTCGTTTTTCACAGGGGGTAACTCCTGTGCGTCCTCACGGTACTGAAGGAGGTGCTTCGGGTACATGGTGGCAATGGATAAACCAGTTTGGACAATATAATACTGCTTTTTCAGTGGGACTATCTTATACTTTGTTTTTAAGACCTGCTACTTTATAACATTAATGTTTCATCGATCCAAACTTTTTATGATAAATGATTTTCCTGGAAAATAACGGTTTGGGCTCTCTTTTCCTTTTAGAAATACTCGATATGACTTGGAAGTGTCAGCTGAAAAAAATATTCTAATACTTATATATCTTTGCAGCGCAAAAAACAAAAAAGCTCTATTTGCTAGGTAAAAAACATTAAAAAAGCATTTGACAAAATTACAAAACATGGGGTTGGGTTTTTTGAAAAATCTTAATAGCCAGGAACTGAAAACATTTAAGCTTCACCTTGCATATTCTTTTATTGAAGGTATTCTGGCAGGGGTGATTGTTTTAAATGAATTTGTTTTTATCAAAAGTTTGCAGGGCAGTGGATATCAGCTGAGTGTTTTGTTTCAGTTTAGCATGGTAGTGTTTTTGTTTTTGGCATTTTTTAATGCTTTTACCGACCGTATACGAAACCGCAGGAAACTTTTGCGTATTACTGCAATTATTACCCGTATGCCCTTGATTTTTCTGTTCTTTTTTCCCCGTTCATACGAGGTTATTGTTGGCCAACCCATTTATCATTATATTTTTATTTCTGTTTTTTTGATTTATTTTCTAGCAAATCCGATTATTTTCCCCACAATAAATCTTTTATTGAAAGAAGCATACCGCCATGAAAATTTTGGAAAGCTATACTCCTGGGCAACCATGTTGAAAAAGATTACAACTCTTGTGATTACTTTTGGATATGGTTTGCTTTTGGATAAAGATAATTTTGCTTTTGTGTATGTATTCCCTACAATTGGGTTTTTGGGTATTGTTTCGGTTTTTTTGTTATCATTAATAGGAGATAAAGAAAACAAGATTATATTTGACAGGCAATCATACTGGCAGATGGTGAAAAACTCGTTTTCAAGGATGAAAGGGACATTTACCGGTAACAGGCCTTTTTTTGACTTTGAAGTAGGTTTTATGTTATATGGTTTTGGATTTATGGCATCAGTGTCGGTAATAACGATTTTTTTTGATAAAGCTTTGGGTTTAAACTATACCAGTGTTGCTTTTTACAAAAACTCCTATAATATTATTGCAATCATGCTCATACCTTTATTTGGTAAGATTATAGGAAACATTGACCCCAGGCGCTTTGCCGCAATTTCTTTTTTAGCTATGATGCTTTTTATACTTGCTGTAACCCTTACACAATGGATGCCTGCTAACGTAGAGATTTATGGGGTTACATTATATTATTCTTTAATATTTTATATACTCTTTCATTCCATTTTTGCCGCAACAATGGCTCTTTTATGGAGTATAGGGTCGGCATATTTTTGCAGAAAAGAAGAAGCCGCACTCTATCAGTCAACACACCTTTCGATGGTTGGCATACGCTCTCTGTTTGCTCCATTGATAGGTATGTTCTTCTATGAAACATGGGGGTTTACAGCTGCATTTGTGATTTGTATGCTTAGTTTGCTTATAGGGGCATTGTACTTGCTGTGGTCAGAAAAAAATATAAAAATACCCGTAAAACCTTCTTAATAATAAACTATTGCTTTTATTAACAATACTCAACAACAAATTCGCATCAGGTAAGTGTAATCCTAAAGGATTGTTATTTTTTCCCCAAAATTTTATTCAGTTTATGTTTTACAAACTGTGAATAAAAAATAGTAAAAAGTATTATAAAAATGCTTAGAACAGCTGCCGGTACAGCTACCACCGGGTCTTCTTCGAAAAATCTGAAAGATACCACAGCCCCAAAAGCAGCGCTTTTTATTGTCATCATAAATGTGCTGCTAATTATTAAAGCTTTTTTTGGAAATACTTTTACCATAACAGTGTTATATATTATTGCCAGCAGAAACATATTTACAAAAAATACCAGGGCAGTTATTAACAATATGTATGGCTCATCAAAAAATACTGATCTGTTCATACCAACGATAGGTGTTATAATTAAAAAAAACAGCCATTTTATTAAGGTGCCGCTTGTTTTTTGCGCATGTGGAAGTATTTTTGGATGCCTTAAGAACCGGCTTAAGAATACCGGTATAATGATCAATTGTACCATAATACCAAAAATCATTGCCGGTGATATTAATGAAGTTCCTATAAAGATAAATAGTATTGCCGGGGTTAAAATCATGGCAAGTAAATATAATCCAAACAACCCGGTTGTTGAATAATTACTGCTGCCATTAAGCATAGCAGAAAAAGGAACTACAGCCGGCCCGGGCGGCGCAGCCACTATAATAACAAAACCGATCCACAGGGCAGTTTGATCAGAGTTATAAAATAATAACCAGGCCAAAACAAGCGTAATAAATCCATATAAAATATAACTTAGCAAAAAGGAACCGGCAAGAGGTTTTATAAGATTTGAAGGATTTTTCCATGACCTGAATGAAAAATTAATGGTCGAAACAATCATGGCAACCATCAATATATACATAGAAATTTCAGCCAGAAAACTTGAAGAATCTCCCAAAATTAGTCCGGTAATTACCGAAAGTGATAATACAAAATCCCGATGATTTAATAAACTGAGCATTTTTTGCATATTGCAAACCATTAATGATTATTTGTTTTTTGAAACAAATTTACACAAATATTTATATATGCTTGATTTTGTTAATAATACACTGAATTTTATTAAAAAGTATCAGGTAAATTTTTATCGGTTATCAAAACATTAATTTTTGGTTAGCAAAGCACTTTATTTGTTAATTTTATATTTTACTGGATTTTGCAGGTTGATTTTTTTTAATAACTTTGCATATAAGAAGTTACAATTATGCATTACATGGGGCTGATTTGGATTAGACAGCAAGTGTAGTTGAATTGTAAGCATGCCGAGCGTAGTGAATCTGGCTCGTAAATCCCAGGCACATCGCCTATAAACGGCAACGAAAATGATTACGCGTTGGCAGCTTAATAATAGATATTAAGCACCAACTGTTTCCCGGGAAGCTATGCCTGGCTGCGTCCCCAAGGAAACATCAGAAAAAGCCGGGATAAGCCGGTTGAAGCTCCGACAACCGGTCGAAAATTCAAGGAGCTAAGCTTTGGATAGGGGCGCCTTTTCCCGGTCCACAGCCTAAAACCAATTAAAGGCTAAGCATGTAGAAATCAATTTGGCTGCTTGTTTGGACGAGGGTTCAAATCCCTCCAGCTCCACAAAAAATTAACAAGCACTATCCGGAAAGTAAGTTCGCATATAAAAAAAATGGTGAGCCTGCTATCCGGATTTTTTTATTAGATGTTTTGTTTGTAATTTATTAATAAGATTTTAAATTATATTTGTCAAAGAAAAAGCAAACAGACTCAACCTTAACAAATTATAAGACAGGGCTTTATTGTTTTTTTAATTAATACTAAGCAATATAGAACCCATGAATACTTTTTTATCAGACTTAAAAAAAAATATAAAAATGGTATGACTAAAATTGTTTATATAAAACAGTACTGTTTATTATGTGTAATAGTTTTATTGATTATGTCGTGCGGCTCAAATGATAAAGAATCAGTAAATTCTGCACCATCGGCTAAAGAAAAATCAGAAAGGATCTCTGTGCCTGATTTTAACAGCGATTCGGCATTTTATTATCTCAAGCGCCAGGTTGAATTTGGGCCTAGAGTTCCCAATACCGATGCTCATAAAAAATGCGCAGATTTTTTAATTCAAACCCTGGGTGATTTTGCCGACACGGTTTATGTTCAGGAAACAACTGTTACTGCATTTGATGGTACTAAACTTGATATTCAAAATATTATTGGTGTATTCAATCCGGATAATCGTAGCCGGATATTGTTATCGGCTCATTGGGACACCCGCCCTTTTGCCGATGAAGATCCTGACCCCGAAAACTTTTATACGCCTATAGATGGTGCTAATGATGGTGGAAGTGGTGTAGCCGTTCTTCTTGAAATTGCAAGGCACTTGTCAAAAAAACCTATTGAAACCGGAATAGACATTATATTTTTTGATGCCGAAGATTATGGAGCACACTCAAAGTATGACGGGCAGGCAGAAGATACATGGGCATTGGGATCCCAATACTGGGCTCAAAACCCCCATACTCCCGGATACTACGCCCGTTATGGTATATTGCTTGATATGGTTGGAGCAGAAAATGCAACATTCAAACACGAAGGGTATTCAATGTATTATGCCCCCAATATTGTAAGAAGGGTATGGCAAAAGGCCCAAAGGGCCGGCTATGGAAATTACTTCGTTAACAGGCAAACCGGGTACATTATGGACGACCACTATTATATAAACAAATACCGTAATATACCTACAATAAATATTATACACCAGGATGATTCTACCCCACATGGTTTTTTTGAACAGTGGCATACGGTAGATGACACAATAGAATACATTGACAAAAACACATTGAAAGCGGTTGGTCAAACAGTACTTAAAGTTATATATAAAGACTAAAAGGCGGCAAACTATTTTTATATATAGTAATAATGTTAAAGGCTGTTAAAAAGATAATAAATAATAAAAAAAAACTTTTTAAAAAAAATTGTTTTTGTTTATAAAAACTTTATGCTTTTTGAAAAAATGTTATATTTGTCATCGATTTTAAAAACAAATTTTTAATGACCATTTGGCTATCATTTTATAATTCAACATCTTAAAATTTTTATTGTTAGTGTGTTTAATTAATTTTTGTATTTTTGCACTCTTTGATGATATTGATTGAAAGAAGTAAGAATTAAAAATGGAGAGGTGGCCGAGTGGTCGAAGGCGCACGCCTGGAAAGTGTGTATACCCCACAAGGGTATCGAGGGTTCGAATCCCTCTCTCTCCGCTATGATCTATTTTGGAGATTGATAGTGAGATAATTAAAATAATTTTTAACAAAAACCAATAAAATTTAACTATGAAAAAATTATTTGTCTTGTTGACATTAGCAGGAATGCTTGCATTCAGTTTTAATATGGTTAATGCTGATGAGCATACCGCCGATCCTCAAACGGAAATGGAAGAAAACGATACCATGATTGAGGAAGCTGAGCCGGAGCCGGCACCTACAGACCTGGAGGAGCTGGAAGTTGAAGAAGAAGAGGAAGACGTGTCTTTCCATTATGTTTTAAAGGAACAATTTATGGAAGGTGGTCCGGCATTTATGAGTATAGTTTTACTATGTTTGATTATCGGCCTCGGGCTTAGTTTAGAAAGAATCATTTACCTGAATTTGGCTAGCACCAATACAAAAAAGCTTCTTAATAAAGTTGAAGAAGCTATAAAAGAAGGTGGAGTTGAGCAGGCAAAAGAAGTTTGCCGTGACACTCGTGGCCCTGTTGCAAGTATTTTTTATCAAGGCCTGGACCGTTATGATGAAGGTATGGAGATAGTTGAAAAATCCCTGGTATCATACGGTAGTGTGATGATGGGCCGGCTGGAAATGAATTTGACATGGATTTCACTGTTTATAGCTATTGCCCCTATGCTTGGTTTTATGGGTACGGTTATAGGTATGATAAGTGCTTTTGATGCTATTGCAGCAGCAGGTGATATATCACCTACTATTGTTGCTGATGGTATTAAAGTTGCACTGTTAACAACAGTGTTCGGTCTTATTGTTGCTGTCATATTGCAGATCTTTTATAACTATATCGTATCTAAGATTGATGGTATAGTTAACAGTATGGAAGATGCAACAATTTCGTTCATGGACATATTAATAAAGTACAAAAAATAAAAAACCCTTCGCCTTATGAGTGAAAATTTTGAAAGTTTGATAGAAACCGGCATGTTTGTTACATATGGACTAATAGCTATAGCCGCTGCAACTTCTATTTTATTCCCTATAGTGCATTATATAAAGGATATCAGGAAGGCAAAGGGAGTTTTAATTGGAATAGTTGTTTTAGCAGCTGTGCTATTATTTGCCTATGCAATATCCAGCGGCGAACCTTATGATAATGTGTCTGCTACAGCTTCCAGGTGGATAAGTGCAGGCATAAATTCAGTCTTTCTCCTTGCCGGCTTGGCTGTAGTAGCTGCCGTTTTTACCGAAGTGGTAAAAATCTTTAAGTAATATTAATTAAAAAATAAATAGGAGATATATTTATGGCTAGAAAGTCAGTTCCGGAAATGAACGCTGCGCCAATGGCCGACATAGCCTTCTTGCTTCTTATTTTCTTCCTGGTTACAACAACTATGGAAGTTGATACAGGAATAACAAGGATGTTACCACCACCTGTCGATCCAGACGCACCTGAACCCCCACCCGTACGTGAAAGAAACGTATTTGTGGTACTGGTAGACAGGCATGACAGGCTTATGGTAGAGGGCGAACTTACATCTGTTGACCGGTTAAAAGAAAAAACAAAACACTTCTTGCAAAATCCTGAAAACGATCCAACCTTACCCGAAAAAAGAGAAGAGGAAATACGACATCTCGGGGAAGTAGAGGTTTCAAGAGGTGTTATTTCACTTCAGAATGACCGCGGCACATCATATGAAATGTATATATCGGTGCAAAATGAATTAGCTGCCGCTATAAATTCAATTCGTGATGAAGTATCACAAGAACATTTTGGTATGGACTTTAACAAACTCAGAGACCAGGAGCTAATTGATGCCGTCAGGCAAGCTGTGCCAATGTCTATATCTGAAGCTGAACCAAAAGCTATAGGAGAGTAATTATTATGAGTAGATTTAAAAAAGAACAAAAAAAGGGGACTCCAAGAATTAGTACGGCTTCATTGCCGGACATTATTTTTATGTTATTGTTCTTCTTCATGGTTACTACTGTTTTAAGGGAAACACAGCTTTTCGTGCAAACACGGCTTCCTTCCGCAACAGAAATACAACAACTGGAAAGAAGATCGCTGGTAAGCCATATTTACATTGGCCCGCCATTCGATACACAACGCTATGGTAGTGAACCAAGAATTCAGCTGCAAGATCAATTTGCCTCAGTAGATGAGATACCCTCATTTATTGCCGCTGAAAGAGAAGCAACCGCAGAAGCCGAAAGGCCCCTCATGACAACCGACCTTAAAGTTGATAGCGATACTAAGATGGGGATCGTAACTGATGTTAAACAGGAGCTGAGGCAAGTTAATGCCCTTAGAATAAATTATTCTACAGTCAGGGGCGAAGTTCCCGAAAGAGGCAGAAGATAATAATTTGATCTGTATTAATAAACATTTTAGAAGGCGTTTGATATAAAACGCCTTCTTTTGTTAAATCACAAACTAAATATTACCACCAAATTTTTTTGTATAAAAATAGTAACCACCTGTTAAATTATGTTAACCACTGATTTTATATGATTATTGAAGATAACTTTGTAATTAAACTATTTTTTGCCCAAAAATTTAAAATACAATATTGGATTTTTTGATAATTTTTAATTATATTTATCATTTTGTTTTAGATTTTTAATTTTGTGAAAATGTGGTTTTTACCATGCAATCTTTGGTTGATCAAGGAAGTTCTTTTTAAATTAAAAGTTAGTTAAATCTTATAAGTAACAATATGATATTATGATAAAATATTAATGTTTAGCACATTTATTTACAAAATAAGTGTTTAAACAGAAGGTTTCCTCCGGCCGATTCATTAAAATTTTGAGCGGATGAAAAATAGAATCATCATATTATTAATAGCAGGAATATCATTGTCTTTGATTGGTCTGGTATACATTCAGTTATACTGGATCACAAATGCAATATCTGTTAAGGAGGTAAAATTTAACCGGGGTGTTAATGAAGCTATTTCATCAGCAATATATAAGTATAACAAAATTGAGCTGGCCTACAAGTTGTTTTCCCATCGAAACAAAAATCCACAAGTTAAGCCACATTATGCAATTATGGATTCTCTAAATCGTCTGTATTATCAACAAATAATCTCCGGTGATAATAGAGAAGAGCCCCCAGATGAAAACAACGTTTTCTTACAAAGCAGATTCTCTTTAGATACTGAAAAAGCAATCGACGAAAAAACACAATATTCTTTTGATACAACTACTTTGTCTCCAAACAATTTAGGTGTTATAAGCGTAAAAGGCTACTTGCAACGAAATTCGGAAGATGAGTTAGAAGATGCGTCTTTTAATTTATTCCGTGAAAGAACTAAAATGATCAATGACTTTTTCGACGACCTGATTTATAATCAATTCTCTTCCAATATTTCTAATGAAATGCGCAAACCAGTATTAGATTCAATTATCAAATCTGAACTACAAGCGCAAGGGATTAAAACAAAATATGAATTTGGTGTATACAACCCGGTATTGAATTCTTTTTATGCTGAATCAACCGACGATTATACGGATAAATTGCTAAAAGAAGGTTATTTCTTTAACCTGTTTCCCAATAATGTTTTTAGTAATCCTGATTATCTTGTTGTATATTTTCCAAATCAAAAAAGATATATGTTCTCTGAAATGAGTTTAATGCTCGGAATTTCTTCAGTATTTATTATTGCTGTAATTTTTTCATTTGTTTTTGTTATATTTACAGTAATCAGGCAAAAGAAGCTTTCTGTTATGAAAAATGATTTTATCAGTAATATGACCCATGAGCTTAAAACGCCTATTTCAACAATTTCGCTTGCCTGCCAGGCACTTAATGACGAAGATGTGCAGAAAACAGAAGAGCTCTACAAAAGTTATGTTACAATGATAAATGAAGAAAACTACAGGTTAGGAACAATGACCGAAAAAGTGCTTCAAACTGCACTTATAGATAAAGGTAAGCTAAAGTTGAGTTTTTCCGGCTTAGATGTACATGAAATTATTAATAATGCTATAGAAAAAACAGCTTTACAATTAAAAAGCCGTAATGGAGAAATAGAAAAAAAATTCCGGGCTGACTGTTCTTATCTTGAAGCTGATAAAGTTCACCTCGAAAATGTCATATTTAATCTGATTGACAACGCTATTAAATATACGGTAAAAGATCCCCGTATTTGCATATCAACTGATAATACCGAAAAAGGTATTTTAATCAGCGTTGAAGATAATGGCGTTGGTATAAGCAAAAGTCAACAGAAAACAATCTTTGATGACTTTTACAGGGTTTCCTCAGGAAATATCCATGATGTTAAAGGATTTGGCCTGGGCTTAAGTTATGTTAAAAAAATCGTTGAATTACACCATGGAAATATTGAATTAAAAAGTGAGCTTAACAAAGGTTCAAAGCTTACAATTTTCCTTCCCTTTGGATTTAATGAACAAAGAAAAAATGAAAGTAATTAGAAAAATAAATTAACTATGAATAAACAAAATGTTAAAGTGCTGCTTGCAGAAGATGATTCTAACCTAGGAACAATTCTTAAAGCATATTTAGAAGCTAAAGGTTTTCCCACAACATTATGTGTTGATGGGCAGGAAGCCTATGACAAGTACCTGAAAGAATCTTTCGATTTTTGTATTCTTGATGTGATGATGCCGATAAAAGACGGATTTACACTGGCTAAAGAAATCAGGAAAGTAGATAAAAAAATACCCATTCTTTTTCTGACTGCCAAAACAATGCAGGAAGACATAATTGAAGGGCTTAAAATCGGGGCTGACGACTATTTAACAAAACCTTTCAGTATGGAAGAACTTTTGTTAAGAATAAATGCTATTTATAGAAGATATGCGCCTGAAGGGGATAAGACTATGCAAAAAACTTATTTCCATATAGGGAAATATACTTTTGATTTTTCGCGCCAGCTTCTAACAATAAACGGGAAACAACAGAAGCTTACTTCAAAAGAAGCACAGCTCTTAAAAATGCTTTGCGATAATGCAAATGATGTCCTTGACCGTTCTCATGCCCTTAAGCAAATATGGTTTGACGATAATTATTTTAATGCAAGAAGCATGGACGTTTATATTGCTAAATTGAGAAAATACCTTAAAGATGATCCAAGTGTTGAACTAATGAATGTACATGGAAAGGGTTTTAAACTGGTTGTAAATGATGATAAAAAGGCTGAATAGATCTACAATCGGTTTTACTTATCAATTAAGTGATTTTTGTTAAGGTGTTTATGATACAAAGCTTAGCATAGTTTGGCGTTTTGTGCCGGTTATCTTAAAAGTATTTATTTACCCTTATTATTTTTTCAAGCAATTCATTATTGAAAGGTATAACCATTACTAAATTTCTTGCTATGCAGGATGAGCGGAGAATTTTTTCGCTTCTGGAAATCACACAAAGCCTCAGGTCTGTTATCGAACGCAATTATACAGCAACCTATTGGATTAAGGCCGAAATAGCCAAGTTGAATTTCTACCCCCGCAGCGGACATTGCTACCCCGAAATGGTTGAAAAAGCAGGAAATGTAGTTAAAGCCCAAATGCGTGCCACTATTTGGGGCAGTAATTATCAAAAAATTAATGATAACTTTCAGGAAGTTGTAGGAGAACCCATTAAAGAAGGAATAACAATTCTTTTCAGGGCATCGGTGTCATTTCATCCGGTTTATGGACTCTCACTGAATATTAGTGAAGTTGAGCCATCATTTACTTTAGGTGAAATGGCACGTGAAAAACAAAAAACAATAGAAAGATTAAAAAAAGAAGAACTGTTTGAAAAAAATAAAAATACTCAATTGCCTCTATTGCCCGCAAAAATTGCTGTAATTTCTGTTGAAACAAGTAAAGGGTACCACGATTTTTTAAATATTATCAATAACCACCCGCGAAAATTTGCCATTAAGCCCACACTATTTCCGGCTATATTGCAAGGAGAGAAAGCCGTAGAAACTATTTCAGCCCAACTAAGAATAATCAGAAAAAATGCAGGTGATTTTGATGCCATCGCAATTATACGTGGTGGTGGTGGAGATATAGGTCTGAACTGCTATGATTCATACCAGATGGCTAAAGAAGTTGCAATATGCCCCATACCGGTTATAAGTGGCATCGGTCACTCTACAAATGAAACAATTGTTGAAATGATAGCATGGGCAAATAAAATTACGCCAACAGATGTTGCTTATTTCCTTATAGGAAAATTTGAAGATTTCTTTAGCCGTATACAAGATAGCAGGAAATCATTGATCAATAATGCCGGGGCGATTCTTAAGCAGGAAAAATCCAGACTCAGGCATGTTTGGGAAATGCTAGGAGCTTATACAATTAATAATATCCAAAAACAACAACACCGGGTATATAGCCTGGTAAGAGATTTAGATAATGCATCAGGAAATTTTATAAAATATGAGAAAAATAAATTGGCCGATACCGCTTCTAAGGTTGCCTATACGCCCGAAAAGCTAATGCTTAAATACCAAACTAAGCTTAATATGTTTGGTAAACTAATCTCATCCCTGACATTAAAACAACTTAAAATAGAAAAAAACAATATAAATTATTTTGAAAACAAAGCAAGCTTGCTTGAACCTGAAAAAACCCTAAAAAGGGGCTATAGTATTACTATTCACAATGGAATGGTTATAACAACATCAAAATCTACAAATAAAGGAGACCAAATAGAAACACTTTTGCATAAAGGAAAAATAGTGAGCACAGTAAAAAAAAGAGAAGATTAACTACAAATTAAACATCTAATAAATATTAAAATAAAACAAAAATGGCAGAATCAATAAAGTATTCCGATGCAATCGAAGAGCTTGAAAACCTGGTTAATGAAATTGAAAATGATCAAATATCTTTGGATGAACTAACCGGAAAACTCAAAAGAGCTGCACTTTTGATAAAAACATGCAAAAAAGCGCTTTTTGATACCGAAAAAGAAGTAAAAACAATTATTGATGAAATGAATGACCCCCCAACAGAAAAATAAAGTTTTCAAAAAAATAAACTAATTAACCACCTGTATTGTTATTCTTTTATTGAAGAATATTTGGTGTTTATGATTATCAAATGATTATTTTTGTTTTATTATTTATTAACCGAAAGACTATTTTTCAAGTATAGATTTAACAATTTATTCTATCCAAAATGCAAAAAGATAATAACAAGATTATAAATAAGCTTGCTAAAAGTGATTATAAATATGGCTTTTATACCGATATAGAAACAGATAGAGCTCCTAAGGGTTTAACAGAAGATACTATTCGTTTTATATGGGAAAAGAAGAAAGAGCCTGACTTTATGCTTGATTTTAGGTTAAAGGCTTTCAGGCATTGGCAAAAGATGGCAGAGCCAACCTGGGCACATGTGAAATATAAGCCAATAGATTATCAAGATATTACATACTATGCTGCTCCGCACAAAAAACCTCAATATGAAAACCTTGACCAGGTAGATCCTGACTTACTTGAAACGTTTAATAAGCTTGGTATACCTCTTGAGGAACAAAAACAACTGGCTGGTGTTGCGGTGGATGCCGTTATGGATAGCGTATCGGTTGCTACTACCTATAAAAAATCGCTGGCCGAAAAAGGCATTATCTTTTCTTCTTTTAGTGAAGCTTTACAAGATCACCCCGATCTTGTTGAAAAATATATGGCGACAGTTGTCCCATATACCGATAACTTTTTTGCAGCCTTGAATTCAGCTGTTTTTAGTGACGGCTCATTTGTATACATTCCTAAAGGGGTGCATTGTCCAATGGAACTTTCCACTTATTTCAGAATTAATGCCGCAAATACCGGGCAGTTTGAGAGGACATTGATTGTAGCAGAAGAAGGAAGTTATGTTAGTTATCTGGAAGGGTGTACCGCCCCTATGCGAAGTGAAAATCAACTTCATGCCGCTATTGTTGAAATTATTGCCCACAAAAATGCTGAAGTAAAATATTCTACTGTGCAAAACTGGTATCCCGGCGATAAACAAGGTAGCGGCGGAGTGTATAATTTTGTAACAAAAAGAGGCATTTGTAAGGAAAAAAATGCAAAGATATCATGGACCCAGGTAGAAACCGGCTCAGCAGTAACGTGGAAATATCCCAGTTTGATACTCAAAGGAGACAACACTACAGGTGAATTTTTTTCGGTTGCAGTAACAAATAACATGCAACAAGCCGATACAGGTACCAAAATGATACATCTGGGTAAAAACTCGCGAAGCACCATAATCAGTAAAGGTATTTCTGCCGGAAACAGCAATAATAGCTACCGGGGTCTTGTAAAAATGTCCGGGCAGGCTACCAACTCAAGGAATTTCTCACAATGTGATTCTTTATTGCTGGGCGATAAATCAGGAGCCCATACTTTTCCATATATCGATGTGGCAAATAAATCATCTATAGTTGAACATGAAGCCACCACAAGCAAAATATCAGAAGACCAACTCTTCTATTCTTTGCAGAGAGGCATTGATATGGAAAATGCAATTGGGCTTATTGTTAATGGATATGCCAAGGACGTGCTTAAAAAACTGCCAATGGAGTTTGCAGTTGAAGCACAGAAATTACTTTCAATAAGCCTGGAAGGCAGTGTAGGATGATCTTATCATTTTGAAATGAATTTAATTATTTGTAAATCTTTTAATATAAGATTAATTAATAGAACATGGATTACAAGCTTTTACAATAAGTAAAATTTATTATTGTTTAAGTGATTATATAATGTTTGATGTTATAGCATAATATAATGTAGATTGATAATCACTGATAAATAAGTTAAGATTTAGCTAAATTGTATCAACTGTTTTTCAATAAAAAAGTTTAAAATGTTATCAATAAAAAATTTAAATGTATCTGTAGAAGGAAAGCCTATACTTAACGGTTTGAATCTTGAGGTTAAAGATGGTGAAGTACATGCAATCATGGGCCCCAATGGTTCAGGAAAAAGTACACTGGCATCGGTTATTGCCGGTCGCGATTATTTCACCATAGAACAGGGAGAAGTTACATATATGGGAAAAAACCTGCTTGAGATACCACCTGAAGTTAGAGCTAAAGAAGGGATATTTCTTGGATTCCAATATCCGGTCGAAATACCGGGAGTTAGTATGACAAATTTCATGAGAACGGCAATAAATGAAAAACGCAAACATCAAGGGTTAAAACCTTTATCTGGTGCCGAATTTTTGAAACTTATGGAAGAAAAAAAGAAGCTTGTGAAGATAGAGTCAAAACTGGCTAACAGATCGGTAAATGAAGGCTTCTCGGGAGGAGAAAAAAAGAAAAATGAAATATTTCAATTGGCTTTGCTAGAACCTAAATTAGCAGTTCTTGATGAAACAGATTCAGGCCTTGATATTGACGCTCTTAAAGTAGTAGCCAACGGTGTTAATATGCTTAAAAGAAAAGATAATGCAACTATACTTATTACGCACTATCAAAGATTGCTGGATTATGTTATACCTGATGTTGTACATGTTCTGTTTGACGGAAAAATAGTTAAAAGCGGAGGCAAGGAGCTGGCTTTAGAACTTGAAGAAAAAGGTTACAACTGGATAACAAAAGAAACCTAAGCCTGAATTATTAATTCGATAAATTTCTTAAACATGCCTGAAAGCAATAACATAAGCAACCAACCGGAAGTTTTTAAAAACACTTTGACAGAGCTTTTTGAAAACAACTATGATCAAATAATGGAAAATTCTTCCGGTAAAATCAAATCATTAAGGCAAAAAGCATTTGGTATTTTTAAAAAAAATGGCTTCCCCGGCAAAAAAACTGAAAATTGGAGGTTCACTGATCTTAATCATCTTTTCCGCAATGATTTTATTATTGACTTCGAAACTAAATCTCAAAAAGTTGATATAAGTAATATTTTTACATGTGATGTATATGATCTTGACACATACTGTGTAACTCTTATAAATGGGTGGTTTGCTTATAATAATTCGCCTTTGACCAAACTTAAAAATGGGACTATAATAGGTAGCCTTTACAAAGCTATGGAAATTTACCCCGAAATTGTTGAAAAATATTTGGGCTCGATAGCCAAGCTTAATGAACCGGGTTTTGTGCCGCTTAACACTGCTTTTATGCAAGACGGACTATTTATTTATGTTCCCGACAACGTTAAAGTTGAAAAGCCGGTACAGGTTATAAATATTGTAGACTCTCAGAAACCTGTTTTTCTGCAACCGCGAAACCTTATTATTACCGGCAAAAACAGCAACCTTACTTTGATACATTGCGATCATACGTTAACACATAATATCAGTTTTACAAATACTGTTTCGGAAGTAATTGTCGATCAAAATGGTTATGTTGATCATTACAAAGTCCAAAACAAAGGCCGTAACTCATCATTGATAACCTCACTGTTTTTTAAACAGGAAAAAGGGAGCAAGCTTTTCAATAATGCTATAACTCTAAATGGGGGATTTACAAGAAACCAGGTTGACCTCTTAATAAACGGCGAAAATTGTAGTGCAAATTTAAACGGGTTATACCTTATGGATAACAATCAACATGTTGATAATCAGGTTTTTGTTGACCATAAGGCTCCTGAAAGCTTGTCAAACCAGCTTTATAAAGGCATTCTTGATGACCAGGCAAGTGGTGTCTTTAGCGGCAAAGTACTTGTAAGAAGAGATTCACAAAAATCACAGGCTTTTCAAAACAACAAAAATATTTTGCTAAAAGATGACGCAAAGGTTAATACTCAACCTTTTCTCGAAATATATGCTGATGATGTAAAATGTAGCCACGGTGCTACTGTTGGGCAACTTGACCCAAATGCCATGTTCTATCTTAGATCTCGAGGGCTATCTGAACGTACTGCAAGACAATTGCTTATGTATGCTTTTGCAGGTGAAGTCGTGAATAAAATATCAGTCGAACCTTTGCGTGAGAATATAATTAAGCTGGTTGAAAAACGCCTTAAAGGCGAACTGTCAATATGCGATCAATGTATATTGAGCTGCAACAGCAGAGAACCAAAATTTATACAAAATATAGTTGATTGAATCAGAGCCGGAAAAATTAAAAATAGAAATTGTTGTAAATAGGGTTACTTTTGTGATACAGTGTTTAATAATATTTTGCTTTATATAATCTAAGTATATAATATGGATTTTGATATTCAAAAAATACGCAGCCAATTCCCTGCTTTAGATCAACAAATAAACAAAAAGCCTTTTGTTTATTTTGACAATGCAGCGACAACACAAAAGCCAAAGATTGTTATTAAAAGGCTTATTGATTACTATAACAATGAAAACTGCAATATTCATCGCGGGGATTATTTTCTGAGCCGGCAAGCTACCGAGGCTTATGAAAATACTCGGAAAACAGTTCAGTCTTTTATAAATGCCCACCAATCAGATGAGATAATTTTTACACGCGGAACTACCGAATCTGTTAACCTTGTGGCTTCTTCGTTTTCTAAAAAGTTTGTTAATAAAGGCGATGAAGTGTTAATATCGGCAATGGAGCACCACTCCAATATAGTACCATGGCAATTGGCCTGTAAGGAAAGGGATGCTCAGCTTAAAGTTATACCGATAAACAAAAACGGTGAGATAATTATGGAAGAGTATTATAAAATGCTCAATGAAAAAACCCGGATTGTAGCCGTTACTCATGTTAGTAACTCTATGGGTACAATAAACCCGGTAAAACAAATCATTGATGCAGCTCACAATAAAAATATCCCCGTTTTGATAGATGGTGCACAGGCAATGCCCCATTTAGAAGTTAATGTCTCAGAACTTGATTGTGACTTTTATTGCTTTTCGGGACATAAAATGTATGGCCCTATGGGCGTTGGAGTGCTTTATGGTAAAGAAGAGTGGTTGAATCAAATTCCACCCTATCAGGGAGGAGGCGAAATGATAAATGAGGTTACTTTTGCCAAAACCACATTCAATAAACTGCCTTTTAAATTCGAAGCCGGAACACCCAATGTGGCTGATGTACTGGGCCTTGAAAAAGCTTTAACATTTATATCTTCAATTGGCTACAAAAATATACAAAAATATGAAAAAGAACTATTGCAATACACCAACCGGCAAATCAAAAATATTGATAAAATAAAACTTATAGGAACAGCCGGTAAAAAAACCGCTGTGTTTTCCTTTCTTTTTGACGATATCCACCCATATGATACAGGTGTTATTTTAGACAAAATGGGGGTTGCCGTCAGAACAGGTCACCATTGCACACAACCATTAATGGACTTTTTTGAGATTCCGGGAACAGTTAGAGCATCATTGGCTGTATATAACACTAAAGAAGAGATAGACCAGTTTATTGATGGATTGAAAATGGTAAGAAAGATGTTTGTGTAGATGTAATTTAAAATATCAGATAAACCAAGTCGTTGTTTTAAATTGACAACTAAAACCGGTTTTGGGATCTGGTTGTGAAAATCACATACAAAAAAACTCTTATTATGAATAAAAATAACCCTCTCATAGTTTATAAATCAATCATGAAAATATATGGCATTATATTTTTAATTATTATTGTTTGTATTGTTTCTGTGTCTTTATATGTAAGCAACCTGGGAAGCATTATTGAAACAAAAGCTTCTTTCGATTTTTTTATGCAACTGTCGGCAATTATCGTAACAATTGCAGTAATACCAATGGGATACAAATCTTCACAAAGAATGATAAAAAATATTAATTCAGCTCTTTCTCTTACTGAGAAACTTTTGCCATACCGCAAGGCTATGTATTTCAAGTTTTCGTCAATTCTTTTTGCTGCATTTATGGTTAGCCTTTTCTTTTTACTTACCGGCAATACTAATCTTATGCTTATATTGGCTATCATTCTTTTGTTTTACCTGGTCAGCAAACCCAATCCCCTCAGAACTGCCGATGATCTGAACCTGGGAACCGAAGATAAACATAGCCTGATGGGGAAATAAAATTTATTATATTTCATAACATTTTATCTTATTTTTGTTTGTTATTTAATTAATTTTAAATCCATAAATAATAAAGTCAACCATATCATGAGCATAAAGGAAGTTGAATCGCAGGTTATTTCAGAATTTGAAATGTTTGATGACTGGACAGATAAGTACAATTATCTTATCGAGCTCGGAAAGTCAATCCCTGCGATAGATGAAAAATATAAACAGCCGAAGTATCTGATAAAAGGCTGTCAGTCGCAAGTTTGGCTTCATGCATCGTATCAAAATGGGAAAATTCAATTTACTGCTGATAGTGATGCTTTAATTACTAAAGGCATAGTTTCTCTTTTATTAAGAGTATTATCAGATCGTACCCCGGATGAAATTATTAATTCCGACCTTAATTTTATAGATAAAATTGGTCTTAAAGACCACCTGTCTCCAACACGTGCTAACGGCCTTACCAATATGATCAAGCAAATAAAGCTTTACGCAATGGCGTTTAAAGCAAAAAATCAAAAAAACCAGGGTTAAGCAAATTAATTGTTAAAAAAATTATTTTTTTAAATTTATGGATCCAATTTCTGTAAACGATCAACTTCATAATAAAATAATCGAGAATCTAAAAAAAGTTTATGATCCCGAAATACCTGTTAATGTTTATGATTTAGGACTGATATACGCAATAAACATTTCAGAAAAGTCGGAAGTTTATATTAAAATGACTCTTACCAATCCTAACTGCCCGGTAGCTGACAAATTGTTATTCGAAATAAAAAACGAAGTGTCTAAAATTGATGACGTTACAAATGTTGATATTGAGCTGGTTTTTGAACCCAAATGGTCTATGGACAATATATCTGAAGCAGCTAAGCTGGAACTGGGATTGCTGTAAATGGTTTTAAACTATTAAAAAATGCATAAGTGCTATAGAATAAAAATTGAAACATTGATAAGAATTTTAATATTTAAACTTAAAAAAAGATTGTATTTTTGACACGAAAAAAATCAAATTTTATTTAATTGGAAATACAAAACATATTGAATGTGTTTAAATTTAATTATTAATTAAAACCTAAACAAATGAAATTTCCAGAAAATTTAAAGTACACTAAGGATCACGAGTGGATCAAAGTAGAAGGTGATGTTGTTTATGTTGGTATAACTGATTTTGCTCAAAACGAACTAGGCGACATTGTTTATATTGAAGTGGATGCTGTTGGCGAGTCGCTTGAAAAGGAAGAAACTTTCGGTACTATTGAAGCTGTTAAAACTGTATCAGATTTGTTTATGCCAATTACCGGTGAAGTAATTGAATTTAATGAAGAACTTGAAAGTGCTCCGGAAACAATTAATAAAGATCCTTATGAAGCAGGTTGGATCATAAAAATAAAAATGTCAAATAAAGAAGAATTAGACGAGCTTTTGTCTGCAGAAAATTACAAGGAATTGGTGCAATAAAAAAAGTGTAAACAAAGTCCCGGTGCAAAAAATCCATAAAGGTTTTAAATTTATAAAGTACCTGATGCCCTCTATTCTTTGGGGCGCAATAATTTTTTTTATAATCAGTATTCCTAAAAGTACAATTCCTGATAGCAGGCTGCTTGCTATTAAAAATATCGACAAAGTGATTCATATCACTATGTTTTTTATTTTCAGTTTTTTGTTATGCTTTGGGTTTTTAAAACAAAAAGTTTTACAACATCCACGAAATTATTTTTTGACTTATGCCATAATATTTGGTATTTTTTATGGAGCACTTACAGAAATAATGCAGGCAGTTTGGTTTGTATCACGTAGTGGTAATGTATTGGATTTTTTTGCTAATAGCTTGGGCGCAATTATTGGAGCCCTTGTTTTCAGGGCATTTTTTAATTTACAACTGTTTAAAAACTCTAAAATTCTTAATTGATTATTGGTTAATATTTTAACAGGTCATTTTTTTTTTGTAACTTTGCATAAAGAAGGTAGTATATAGAATAATTGAAGTGATTATTATAATTTATAATTTTAAAAGTTTTTTATGGAATCAAAAAAATCAAAAAAGGCTGACCTTGAAAGCAAAAGACCTTTGTTTTTCCAGATAGGACTTGTAATAACTCTTTTGATTGTGTTTTTTGCTTTTGACATTAGGCAATACGAAAGGCCGGATTTTGATTTGGGAACTCTTGAGTTAGATCTTATTGAAGAGGAGGATATCCCAATTACTCGCCCTGAAGAGCCACCACCGCCGCCGCCTGAAGCTTCAGAAGAGCTGGTAGTGGTTGAGGATGATGTGGAAATTGAAGATGAATTTATTGTTGATGCTGAAGCCGATCTGGACTACGAAATTCCTGATTATGAGCCTGTTGAGGTTGAGGAAGAAGAAATAGAAGATGATTATATCTTTGAAATTGTAGAAGATGAACCTGAATTCCCCGGTGGCCAGCAAGCTTTGCAGCAATATTTGAGAGATAATATAAGGTATCCGACAAGAGCCCGGGAATCCGGTGTTGAAGGAACTGTATTTGTTACTTTTGTTGTAGAACCTGACGGTTCAATTACTAATGTGGAAGTACTCAGAGGTATTGGTGCCGGTTGCGATGATGAAGCTGTGAGAGTTGTTCAAAATATGCCGAACTGGGAACCGGGTAAACAAAGAGGCCAACCCGTTAGAGTACAGTTTAATCTGCCTGTGAGATTCGTCTTAAACTAATAGTTATTACACAATAAAAATAAATTAAAAAGGCAGGGAGTAATTTCCCTGCCTTTTTAATTTATAAATCGTATTATAAGAAAAGATCCCCGGTTGAGTTGTTGTAAAAATGGTGGCGACCCAAAAAATCGCCCTGGTAAAACCATTCGTGAAATATCATCCTCCAATACTTGTAAAAAACATATTACCATAAAAAAGTTCAGGATTGGTAAATATCACTTCCAAAATAATCTTATTTGATGGTAACAGCTGATTCTCAATGGCCTAAAACAAAGAATTTCTGTCAAAAATCTGAATAATTTGTTCATAAATCCGTTAAAATATAATTGGTAAATTACCTCTAATTATATATGATTGACCGGTATTAATTTTTGACTTTTTATTTATTAATAGTTTAGAATTTTGCTTAACTTTAATGTATAAAAATAAGTCAGTATGGCTATTTTTTGGTTATAATATGTTTGCATATGATTGAAAATACCTGTTACCAAAAATCTAATTTATTATTTATTAAGAAATATACCTAGATTTTAATTCAAATAACAATTTAAATTTAAGCTCATGTTTTATCCTTTCAAAATTTGATTAAACAGGTTGGATAGAGTTCTCATGTTTTATCATTTTTTTATAAAATATGGCAGGATAGGATTGAAATTAAGTATAACCTAAAAATCTAAAATAAAAAATAACGGAAGTGAGCTAAAATGCTTATCTTTAAGGTGTTAAAACAATAAACAAAACACTTTAAACTCACTTCCGA
>SL_5KL_010_SEDDRAFT_10000297_pt1 | contig 32144 bp, 40 predicted proteins | sample SodLakKL_010_SED_FD_9118 | JGI IMG/M metagenome (IMG submission 9118) | reverse complement strand
GTTGCTGCTCGGATCGTCTCGATTGTCTCGCCGTAGTCGTAGGCTGACGAACAAAAGACCACTACGAAATCAGCCTCGCCATCTAAGTCTGCGAGTGCCGACTCGACCGCTGTTGCGGCCGCGTCTTCGCCACTTCCGAAGCCCGTTGTAAACTGTGTTGCCATTACAGATCATACGTAGGCGAAACAGCCGTATCAAAGCTCTGTGCCGATTATTAGCTTTGATTCTACCAGCCGCGTCGACGGATTGAACGCAACGTAGTCCTGCCTACTCACGTACACTTGACTCTCGTTTCTGTGCGTCGACACACTGTGGTCTCGGGTGGTCACATCGAAATGCACCGTCCGGGAATTGTACCGCACTCGCAGCCGAGCTGCTCGCTGGTTCAATTTCGTGGCGATTTCGCCTTACTTCGTTCGGCAGAAATGCGCCGTCCGGGAATTGAACCCGGGCTAGAGCCTTGGGAAGGCTCTGTCCTACCACTGGACCAACGGCGCGCACCTGAAACGACGGTGTCGACCTCAATAAACCACACCATTCAACGGGCGTCGACACGTCTTATATTCACCAGCCGGTAGTACTTTCATGCGACTGTTTGTCAGCGTTGGGCTCCCATCCGAACTCNNCNAGCCACTCGCCAGTCTCCAAGCCGAGTTCGGCGANGCCGCAGGCGTTCGACTCACCGATCCGTCACAGGNGCATATTACACTGAAATTTCTCGGCGAAACCGACTCCGGCCGCGTCGACGAGATTGAGCAGGCCATCGAGCGAGCAGTCGACGACTGTGCGCTCAAGCCGTTCGAGTGTACAGTTGCGGGCCTCGGTGTCTTTCCCACACTCGAATACATCAGCGTTGTCTGGGCTGGCGTCCGCGAGGATGGCGGCGCACAAGCCCTGTGTCGACTTCACGATGCACTCGAAACAGCGCTCACCGGTTTGGGATTCGACGAAGAAACACATGCGTTCACACCCCATGTAACCCTCGGACGGATGGACGACGCACGCGGGAAATCACTCGTTCAGCAGGCCGTCCGCGAGACCACCGAAACGGTCGGCACGTTTCAGGTCGAGTGCGTCAAGCTAACCGAAAGCACACTCACCGAAGAGGGGCCAGTGTACCAGACAGTCAGCACAGTCGAGTTTTCATAACCGATTCGAACCCACTAGTTTCGGGGAATCAATTAAGTAGACGCGCTGGGTTCACACATTCAGATGACGGACGACTCCGAAGAGATGCTATCGTGGGACGAGACCGTCTTCCGTGACGAGCATGTCTTCGAGATCGATTATCTTCCCGACGCCTTCCGCCACCGCGAGAGCCAACTCGAGAGCCTGAAATACGCTCTCCGACCCGCCGTCCGCGGTTCGCGGCCACTTAATACGATGATTCAGGGTCCCCCAGGGACGGGCAAAACCACCGCCGTTCAAACACTGTTCGGCGAACTCGGCGGCCAGACGGACATACAGACTGTCCGCGTGAACTGCCAGGTCGATGCCACGCGCTATGCGGTCTTTTCACGCATTTTTCAGGGTATTTTCGACTATGAGCCGCCCTCTTCGGGGATTTCGTTCAAAAAGCTCTTTGGGCAACTTACCGAGCGACTGGTCGACGACGAGGATGTGCTCGTGGTCGCCCTTGACGACGTGAACTATCTGTGTTACGAAAACGAGGCCAGTGATACCCTTGGGTCGCTGTTGCGCGCCCACGAAACGCATTCGGGCGTCAAAATCGGCGTGATCATTGTCTCGTCGGATCTCTCGTTGGATCTGATCGACGAACTCGACACCCGTGTCCAGAGCGTCTTCCGGCCCGAAGAGATCTTCTTTCCACGGTATGCGGTCGACGAGATACGATCGATTCTCGAAGAACGGGCCACGCGCGGCTTTCACGAGGGTGTCATCGGCCGAACCGGTCTCGAACGGATTGCCGAACTGACCGCCGACAGTGGTGACCTCCGGGTCGGCATCGACCTGCTCCGTCGTGCTGGCATGCAGGCCGAAATGCGTGCTTCCCGGGCCATCGCCAGCGAAGACATTGAAGCAGCCTACGAGAAATCCAAACACGTCCATCTCTCTCGTAGCCTTCGCGGGCTTTCGGACTCCGAGCAAGCCCTGCTCGAAGTAGTTGTCGACCACGACGGCGAACACGCGGGTGCGGTCTACGACGCATTCAAAGCCGAAACTGGACTCGGGTATACGCGTTATACTGAGCTCGTCAACAAACTCGACCAACTGGGAATCATCAAGGCGGCGTATGCGGATATCGAGGGGCGAGGGCGGTCCCGTAGGCTCTCGTTGGAGTACGACCGACAGGCGGTTCTGGACCGGCTTGCGTGAACTGTCTGGTTTTGCTACCGAATAGGCGTCTGCGTACTGTGAGACATCGGTAACTTTTGGACCGCTCACGCGAACCTCCGTTCATGAAGTCGACCGCAGGAAGCGACGCCGCCAAACGTCGAGCCGGCAATGCCGCAGCCGAACAGATAACCGACGGCATGGTCGTCGGCCTTGGCACTGGAAGCACCGCTGGCTACGCAATCGAAACTCTCGGCGAGCGCGTCGACGGCGGACTTGATATCGTCGGCGTTCCCACCTCCTTCGGGGCTCGTCAGTTGGCTATTGACCAGGGAATCGATCTCGTCGAACTCGATGAAGTCGACCGCATCGACTTTGCGGTCGACGGTGCTGATCAGATACTCCGCCAAACTGGTGACTGTATCAAAGGCGGTGGAGCAGCCCACACCCGCGAAAAGATCGTTGCAGCCGCAGCGGACGAACTCGCGATTGTCGTCGACGACACCAAACTCACCGACGAACTCGATTATACGGTCGCAGTTGAGGTAATTCCGGCTGCCCGAAGCGGTGTCGAACACGCTGTAGAAACACTGGGCGGAACGCCAACACTCCGGCGAGCAGCCAACAAGGACGGCCCAGTCGTCACCGACAGCGGCAATCTCGTTGTCGATTGTGAGTTCGGAACAATTACGAAGCCGGCCGATCTGGCGGTTTCGCTGTCGAATGTTCCTGGCGTTGTCGAGCACGGACTGTTCGTCGACCGGGCGACCGAACTGTATGTCGGCACTGACGATAGCGTGGATGTCTACCGCTTCTGAGGTAATAGGCGGAGACTACTAATTGAACACGGCTGTCGCTGGCTGTGTAGCTGCAAAAAAACGGGGATCGGTTTCGACCTTACAGGTCGCGGGGCTGGACCGTCTTCCGGTCGTTGTCTTCGGCTCGCCGGGCTGCGTCTTCGAGGAGTTCCTCGACTTCCGCATCGAGGGCGTCATAGAAATCCGAAGCTACGTTTTTGTCGCTCAGCGCTTCCTTAACGGCTGCTTTGACGATAAGATCTGCCATGCACCCATGGGTACCGAGTCCTGTCTAATAAGGGTTGTTATGTAATTCGTGTGCAAACGGCTTTGACGGTCGTTTTGACCCCTGTATGACCTAAATCGAATATTCCAGATTCAGTTATCTCGCCAGATTTATATAGGCTTGCCAAGCGACAGCTACGAATCAGCCGAGCCCGTGGTTCTGCGCATGCGAGAGACGTTAGCAGCCCTTGCGGCTGGTGATATTTCGGTCGAAACGGCTGAGGCGCGGCTGGCAGGGTATGCAACCACGGCCGCTGGTCGGTTCGATGCTGCCCGCGAGCAGCGACGGGGTATCCCAGAGGCGATTTTAGCGGAGGGTAAAACGCCCACGGAGGTCGACCGACTTGTCGAGACGGCCGTCGAAACAACCGACCGTGCACTCGTCACCAGAGCCGACGACGAGATAATCGAGACACTCGAAGCAAGCCATAAACACACATCGACGACACTCGATGTCGACCGCCGGGCCCGGACGGTGAGAATCACAGCCGAGAGTTTCGAGCCGCCCTCACTGGCTGCTGAGGTCTGTCTCGTCACTGGAGGTACCTCGGATTATCCGGTCGCCGGTGAGGCGGCCGCGGTTCTTACGGCTGTTGGAGCCGACTGCACGTGCATCGAAGACGTTGGTGTGGCGAATATCGACCGTCTGTTCGACCAACTCAACTGCATCCGTCGGGCGGATGTCGTTATCGCCGTTGCCGGCCGCGAGGCCGCACTACCGACGGTGATCGCCGGACAGGTCGACTCTCCGGTTATTGGAGTGCCGGTTTCGACAGGTTACGGACAGGGCGGCGACGGGGAGGCCGCACTGCTGGGGCTGTTGCAGTCATGTACCGCACTGTCGGTGGTCAACGTCGACGCTGGGTTTACTGCCGGTGCGCAGGCCGCACTGATCGCCCAGGCAGTCGACCGTTCGAAGACCGAACAGAGCGAAGTAAGCAGTAACTACTCAGTAGTAACCAACAACTACCCGTTGTAAAATTGTACGTATATCGGTGAATCTTTTATATAATCAAAAGAAGCGTATATGACTACTCGGAATCTACGGAGACTACCGGCTTCCGGTGGAGCCGGCTACCAATGTCACGTTGCGACCATTGTGGGTCTCACGTTTCGGACCGCTTTGCGCGGGTGTTTGCCGATGAGTTCGGACGGGTGTTTGCCTGTCCGTCCTGTTCGGCCAACGCCGGCATTGCCGAGGCTGCCCGAGACCGAACCCGCAGCTAATTTGGGGGACCGCGAACCGTCGACTGATCATCCACCCGGCCAAGGGGGATCGTAGAATTGGCCGAGTGTCGCCGGGACCGAGAGTACTTTGGTTCCGGTATCTCTGTTGTAGCTGTGAGCGACCACTATGTCTACATGGTTCGGTGTGCTGACGAGACGCTGTATACGGGATACACCACCGACCCCGATCGGCGCGTCGCCGAACACAACCATGGGGAGGGGGCAAAATACACTTGTGGCCGAACGCCGGTGAGCCTCGTGTTTCTCGAACGACATGATTCGCGGTCGACGGCACTGAGCCGAGAGTACGAACTCAAACAGCTATCACGAAACGATAAAGACCGGCTTATCGAACGGAACGCACCGGCACGCAGTCCCGAGTAAATCTATGGCCACCTCACATATTTTTATCAGTTGCGACAGCAGGTAGCGTATGGACAAGATTGCCTTTGGCACTGATGGCTGGCGTGCAACGCTTGATACTTTCACCGACGAGCGCGTCCGGATCGTCGGCCAAGCGGTCGCCCAGTATCTCAAAGACGAGGGATACACCGACCCCGTTATCGTCGGTTATGACGCCCGAGAGACCTCCCCCGGCTTCGCAGAAAGCCTCGCTGAGATCATGGCCGGCCACGGTTTTGACGTGTTGTTGCCCGAACGGGACTGTCCGACACCCGTGATCGCCTACGCAATCGTCGACCGCGGACTTTCGTGTGCGCTGATGGTCACCGCCTCGCACAACCCGCCGGAGTACAACGGCGTCAAATTCATTCCCGAAGACGGCGCGCCCGCACTCCCCGAGCGCACCGAGAAAATCGTTGAGAACCTCGCCGAACCCGACCTCCTCCCCGAGGAGGAGTGGGGCGAGATCCGCGAGGTCGACCCGATCCCGAGCCACGCCGACCACGCCCACGAACTCGTTGAGGCCGATTTGTCGGATCTCACCATTGTCTACGACGCCTTATACGGCAGCGGCCAGGGTGTCACCGACGCCCTGCTTGAGTCGGCGGGTGCGGAGGTTATCCGTCGACGCTGCGAGAAGGACCCAACCTTCGGCGGCGGCGAACCCGAGCCCTCGCCGAGCAATCTCCAGGAACTCGCAGACGCGGTCGACGAACACGACGCGGATTTGGGAATCGCCAACGACGGCGACGCCGACCGGATTGCGATCTGTACGCCCGACCGGGGGTATCTCGACGAGAACCTGTTTTTCGCCGCGGTGTACGACTATCTGCTCGAATCCGATTCGGGCCCCGCCGTGCGGTCGGTCTCGACGACGTTCCTCATCGACCGCATTGCCGAAGCAAATGGTGAAGAAGTCGTCGAAGTCCCGGTCGGCTTCAAATGGGTCGGCAAGGCGATGGGCGAGGCCGACGCGCTGATCGGCGGCGAGGAGTCCGGCGGCTTTTCGATTCGCGGCCACATCCGCGAAAAAGACGGCGTGTTGATGGCGCTGCTCGCTGGGGCGGTGACCGCTGCCAAACCGCTCGACGAGCGCGTCGACGCCCTGCTCGAAGAGTTCGGCGAGATCCACGCCAGCAAACGCAGCGTGGCCTGCCCAGATACTGAAAAACAGCGGGTGCTGTCGGATCTCGAAGACCACATCCCCGACTCGGTCGCCGGATCGACAGTCAAAAACACCGTCACGCTCGACGGATTCAAGTTGCTGTTGGAAGACGGCTCGTGGCTCTTGATTCGGCCGAGCGGTACCGAGCCAAAACTCCGCGTGTACGGTGAATCAAGTTCCCCAGAGCGGCTTGAAACACTCCTCGATGAGGGCGTCGACCTCGTCGAACCGTTAGTCTGAGCTGGCCGACCGCACGTACCAAGGGTGCGAAATTGAGTGGCTTTTTATCGGGGCCTTCCGTAGACCGGACTATATGTTCAAGGCCATCGTGAGTGCCGATACGCTCAAAGACGCACTCGATTCGGTGAGCGTGCTGGTAGACGAGTGTAAAATCCGGCTCAACGAAGAGGAGTTGTCGATTCGCGCCGTCGACCCCGCCAATGTCGGGATGGTCGATCTCTCGCTTGAGGCCGCAGCCTTCGAGTCCTACGAGGCCGACGGCGGCGTCATTGGCGTCAATCTCGGTCGACTCGAAGACATCGCCGGGATGGCGAACAGCGGCGATCTGGTCCAACTCGAACTCGACGAGGAAACCCGCAAACTCCACATCCAGATCGACGGGCTCTCGTATACTCTCGCACTGATCGACCCTGATTCGATCCGCCAGGAACCCGATATTCCTGATCTTGACCTGCCCGCCCAGGTCGTCCTCGAAGGCAGCCAGCTCAACCGCGGCATCACCGCCTCGGATATGGTGAGTGACCACATCTCGTTGCGCGTCGACGAAAGCGAGTCAGCCTTTTATATCGAAGCAGAGGGCGACACCGATGATGTCGACCTCAAACTCACCACCGAGGACCTCATTGATCTCACCGCTGGGCCGGCCAACTCGCTGTTCTCGCTGGACTACCTCAAGGATATGAACAAAGCGATCCCCAAGTCGACCGAAGTGACGGTTGATCTCGGCGAGGAGTTCCCGGTCAAACTCCACTATGAGTTCGCCGAGGGGCTAGGACATGTCACCTACATGCTCGCCCCACGTATCCAGAGCGACTAACGCTGCGTTGACGGATTGTTTTATATTCGGCTCTGTGAACCCATCAGCTGTGCCGAAATCACGCCTTTGCGTGTGGAAGCAGTACGGTGTGTATGCGAGATACGATAACCACTGAGGACGAATCGAAACCCGTCGTCAACGCTACCGGCGAGCGCGTCGGTCGCATTATCGCCGCCGAAGACGGTGTTGCCTCCGTCGACCCCGATCCGGGGCTCACCGAGACGTTTCTGTCAATGCTCGGATGGGCCGAATCCCAAGGCGACAGCTACGCGCTCAACTCGGAGGCCGTCGCGGAAGTCACCGAGAACGAAATCCGACTCAAGGAGTTTTGAATGGCGGTCGAAATCACACCCGTGTTGGCCGTCCCGCTTCAGGGAGATTTTCTGTGGTACGCGCTGGTGTTTTTCGCGCTGGCGATTCTCGCGGGGATAATCGGAATGCAGGGTATTGCCGGAATGTCGATGCGAGTCGCTCGAATCTTTGTGGCGATTTTTCTCGTGTTGGCAATCGTGAGCCTCTTTTTGTAGCCGAGTGCCTACCGCTGGCGGTCGATAACGGCCTTCGCCTCGCGGCCGGCTTGTTTCCAGCCGTAGCCCGCCTCGTAGACGTGGCGTTTGTTCTCGACTAACTCCTCTGGCGTCGACTCCTCGAAGCCGCCGCGGTCCCACGCGCCGGATTCTCTGAGCCACTCACAGACGGTCGCTTTGGTTTCGGCCCACGAGAGGTCGACCATCTCGTACCAAGCGATCATCGCAAAAACAGCGTTGTCGTGACAGCCCGGCACCGAGCCGTGTTCGTAAATTGTCGCCATCGGCTCGATAGTCGGCTCCGAAACCAGTTCCTTGTACTCGGCAGCGGTCAACAGCTGAAGCGTCCCATCGTCGTCCTGCTTGATGCGACTGACGGCTTTGAGTGTCTCTAGGGCGGCTTTGTGTAGCTCGCTCCACTCGCCGTGGACCGCAGTGCGGAGTTCTGCCTCGGTCACTGCCTCTTTGCGGTTGGTCGCCGACAGCACCGCCAGACAGTCGGTGTAGGCCTTCTCAATCGTCGGCCAGGGTGTACCCTCGAACCGACACTCAAGATCATGGAGGCTGTTGGTGGTCCGACAGCCCGGACAGGGGTAGCTGAAACGCGGCACGAGTGGTGACAGTCGGGCGAGCAGAATATAGATTGTCATCGCCCGGCGGCGACCGTCGGGCTTATTCACCCTGCGATGAAACTCGGGACAACCATGTCGACCCCGCTGTACGCCCGGTATCCTTTTTTAGAGGCCGCCCGCCAGGCGGTCGGCGAGCTTGGCGTCGACATCGAGACACTGATCGCCGAGGGTGCACCTGCGGTCGAGCGCGGCCGCAAACGGGTCGAACGCGCGTTGATGGCCGGCCGAGTCGACGCTGAAGACCCCGAGGAGTGGCGCGACGAAGACGANCTGCTGTCGTACCCGATTGCTCGCATTCTCGTCTCACTTTTGGATTCCGGCGCGGCTATCGACAAGTACGCCGCCGCCGAGGCGAAAACCGCTGTTGAGCGGCTGGAGGTCGACTTTGTGGCGGGCGACGACGGCCTCAAAAGCACGACCAACGCGCGGCTGGATCGGGAGACGATTCTCACAGAGCTGGGACTCACCGACGCAATCGTCGCCGAAGCCGATGATGCGGGCCAACCCAACCGCGAACCGACATGGTTCTGGGTTCGTCTTGGGACGTACCTCACACTCACTTCGGGATCACGAGGCGACGGTTGGCGACTGGTCAACCGTGCGGTCGACGACGGCAAGGTCCGCGTCCGCCGCGAGGAGCTGTTCGCCCTGCTTCGGACCGCGATCCGTCGACGCATCGCTGAGGGACTGCCGTTCGAGGGACTCACCGAGGGCGAGGGCATCGTCGAACCTCTGGAGTCGGATCTCGGCGAGCTCCGTCGACTGCTCTCTGAACGCACTGTCGTCGGACGGATCGATTTCGTTAATCGCACGTTGTTTCCGCCCTGTATCGAAAATCTTCTGACAAAAGCCGAAGACGGCATCCAGTTAGAGTCATACGAGAGTTTCACGCTGATGGCGTTTCTGACGGGCATCGGCATGGAGGCCGACGAGATCGTCGCCTTCTGTGCGGCATCCTCGCTTGACCCCGAGGGAATCCGGTACCAGACGGAGTATTTGCGCGACGACCGCGGCACCCAGTATCCGCCGCCGTCCTGTGAAACGCTGAGTGCCTACGGTATCTGTCACAACGAGGACGACCACTGGAAACAGGCGGCTCATCCCCTCGAATACTACAAAAAACGGCTGGAGGCCGCCGACGAGGAACTGGTCGACTGGCGAGAGACACACACGTCGAATGCCGGGTAGTCACCGACTACTCAAATGCAGTTACTCATCTTCGGCGTCGAGTTTCGTGAGCACGAAGCCAAGTACAGCCATCAGCAGAATGAAGCCGGCCAGTGCAGCGACAACCGCAAGCGCGCCATCGCTCGATAATCCGTCGGCACCGTCGAACACCACGCCGATCCCGAGTAGCGCGGCGAGGAACAGTCCGACAGCAGCAAGCGAAACCGCCGTCTGTCGGCGCATTTCCTCGTCGATTTCCATACACCTCCGTTCCTGCGGCCATCTCAAAAGGGCTTCGAAAGCGCGGCGAACTGTGCGTACAGAGCCACACACTGGGCTATTCTGACCCGAAAGAGGGGTTTAGATAGCTCCAGGCCTTACCTAAACAAGGAACAACCACGCATGATCCCTCCTCTCAGCTCTCCACATAACTCGCCCTCCTCAGCGCTGACAGCCGCTGGAACCGGAAAGCGAGCTANACGTGCCAGAACCGAACCGATGAGGCTCCGTCCGCTTCGGGATGGCCGCACGGTCGTCGACACCNATGGCGGCACCTACGTCGTCGACACCGGCCATGAGCAGTGTACCTGCCCCGATGCTACCATTCGCGGCGCGCGATGCAAACACTGTCGACGCGTCGCTATCGAGTCCGCCGCAGGACGGCTGCCGCCGCCGGGAACTCGCCACGGTGTCTGTGCTGTCTGTGGCACCCGAACACACGTCGCGGTCGATCAATCGACTGCGCTCTGTGAAACTCACGCCTTCGAGGTCGGCGAACTCGTCGTCGACCGCGAAACTGGTAGCGTCCTGATCGTCTGCAGCCAGACGCCNGACCGGGCTGACAGCCGGCGGACCGAGGACGGTCACCTGATCGCCGACATCGATACGAACGCCAGCTACGGCGCTCACGAGCCAGTGATTGAAGCGGTCTACGCCAGTGCGGTCGACCGACCGGCCAAACGGTATGGCTTTCCGGCCAGCCGGCTTCGACATACTGACCGCGATTCAGCCCGTGGGCGTCGACTGCCTGCGGGCCGTGAGATGCTCAGCGGCCAGCGGCTCTCCTCGACAGACGCAGCCACTGCCTGATTCTGATTAGTCGGCGTCGGATTCGTCATTGTTAGCATCGTCGTTCGGACAGCGGGGCACTGTGGCCGTTACGGACTCGTCGTCGGCCCAGACCTGAAACCAGCCACAGAACGCCTCGCCACTTGCGAGTTCGACATCCAGTTCGTCGGTCCATTCGTCGTCCGTTGTGGTGTCGACCACTTCGAACTGGTAGCGACCGGGTTCATCGGTGAACTCGGGTTCGATTATCTGTTCGTCCACAGCGAGTTGGTGTGTCGCTTCGTGAATCACACCCTCGCTGACGTGAGTAACGACGACCCAGAGTTCTCGGCTCCGGCTGTCGCGGTTCTCAATCCGGAGTTCGAACGGTTCGTCTAACGATTCATCGTTGAGACAGCCCGCCAGGGCGACCACCGAAAGCGATCCAAGCAGAACCTGTCGACGGTCTATATCCATTGGGTATGCTTCCAGCCACCGCCGGATAGCATTTATTCAGGCTGTTACTACCGTCCCGGTAGGAGACCTATATCTCGTCGAGCGTCGTCTTTTTGCTCCGACCGACGAACTCATCGAAGTCGACGCCGTCGGCGAGGGCAGTCTCTTTTTTAACTCGATAGTTACCGCCGTCAGTTACATGAAGCTCTCCGGGATGGAAGAAATACCAGTCTTCACGATCGAATCGAACCGCAATGCGGGCTTTCGCACCGAAGTTCTGGGCGAAATAGATGAGTGCTTCGACCTCTTGGCCCGAAAGATAGATCGGTCGACCGCTGGAGGACTTGGCTTCGATAGCAAAAAAACGCTCGCCGTCGCCTGCCAACACGTCAGGTAACTCGCGTTCGGTGGCACTCCCGCTTGCTGGTGCGCGCATGACCGCAAACCCTGATTCGTCGAGTCGGTTGACGAGTTCGCGCTCGCGGCGGTCGCCCTTACGGTTTGCAGACATTCCGTCCTCCGGTTTTGATCGCTCCAGCAATCATGCACGTCGTTAGGCAGTCGCTACTAAAAGACCACCGAGCGAGGGCTACTTTGCGCGTTCGATGAGATCACTCGCGGCATCCTCTTCGGCAAGCAGGTGCGAGCCGTAAAAAATCAGTCCGATCGCAATTACCAACATTAGATCGCCAGCCCAGTGGCCCTGAACGAGGCTGACGTACACCCCAAGCAGCACGAGCAGCACCGAGAGGCCGAGATACGCCCATCCTGTTTTCATACTCGGTTCTTTCGGCCAGCCGTCTTAAATGATCGGGATCGAACTACGTGCCGTGGTCCCAGCTCCCGAGATACTCGCGCTGGGTGTCGCTCAGTGAGTCGTACGAAACGCCTTCCGAGGCGAGTTTAATCTCGGCGATTTCGCGATCCAACTCGTCGGGGACGTTGTGAACGCCCGGTTCGTACGCCTCGCCGTTGTCGGCCAACTCGCGCACACAGACAGCCTGGACGCCGAAGCTCTGGTCCATCACTTCGACTGGATGGCCCAGGGCGATTGGTGCCGCCAGGTTGACCAGTCGACCTTCCGCGAGCACGTTGAGCCGCCGGCCGTCCGGCATCTCGTAGGCTTCGACGCCATCGCGGGCCTCGTAGACGTCGACCGCGCGGTCTTCGAGCGCGAGGAGATCGATCTCGATATCGAAGTGTCCCGCGTTCGCCAGCAGGATACCGTCTTTCATCTCGTCGAAATGCTCGTTGACGACAACATCGCGGTTGCCAGTCGTCGTCAGAATCAGGTCAGCCTCTCGGGCGGCCTCTTTCATCGGCAGCACCTCGTAGCCCTCCATGTGGGCTTCGAGTGCCTTCCGGGGGTCGACTTCGGTGACGACAACGTTGGCGTTTTGGCCCGCTGCCTTCTTGGCGACGCCTTTGCCACAGTAGCCGAAGCCGGCGACGACGACCGTTTTGCCCGCAAACGAGAGGTTGGTCGTCATCGCGATTGTCGCCAGCGAGGACTCGCCCGTACCGTGGACGTTGTCGAACAGCGTCTTCATCGGCGTGTCGTTAACCGCGAAGACGGGGTATTCGAGCGCGCCGTCGTCGTCCATCGCGCGCAGGCGGTGGACGCCGGTCGTCGTTTCTTCGCAGCCGCCGACGATGGTCTCAATAAGCTCGGGGTGGTCTTCGTGGATCGCCGCGATCATATCCATCCCGTCGTCGACCGTGATCGTCGGCTCGTGGTTGATGACCGCGTCGATGGCGTCGTAATACTCCTCGTCGTCGACGCCGCGGACAGCATAGGAGGTGATGTTGTCGTGGGCGTCGAGGGCCGCGCTCACGTCGTCGTGCGTCGAGAGTGGGTTGCAGCCCGTAATTGCGACCTCTGCGCCGCCCAGTGCGAGCAACTCGACGAGGTTGGCAGTTTTGGCTTCAACGTGCATCGCCATCCCAATCGTCTCGCCGTCGAGCGGTTGGTCGGCTTCGAACTCATCGCGGAGTGACTGTAGAATGGGCATATGCTGGAGTGCCCACTCCATTTTGCGTCGACCCTCGCTTTGGGCGGCCTCGACATCGTCGAGGTGTGAAGAGACTGGTGGATAGCTTGATTCGCTCATACGAAACGTTCACAGCAAGCGGTGAAAACGGTACCGAACTCTCAAGCCATGCAAGGTAGCCACCAGCTACTAAAAAGTGAGCTACCGGTCGACCTACGAAAAAATGTACGAGATTACAATCACCGCGGGCAGCAAGACAGCAAAATACAGGAGTTGTATGAACGGGTCTGGTGGGGATGCGATTGCGGCGAGTCCGAACGCCAGTAGACCGACCAGCACACACAGTTTCATGAACCGAGCGAAATCAGCCGTTCCCATACCTGTTTTCATGAAACCAGTTTGATAACTGTTTGGTCTGTTGGTGTTTTGAACCAATAACAGTGATTCTGACGATTCGGAGCTACTCGGCGCGCTTGATTAGAGCAGCGGCAGCCTCACTGGCGCGCTGTTTAATCGCTTTTTCGTCGAGTGTTTGGACCTCGCGGTCGACCATCAGCACCTCACCATCACAGATCGTATGCCGCACGTCCGAACCCCGCACAGCGTAGGCGAGATGGCTCACGTAGTCGTGGACCGGCGTCAAATGAGGCGAATCGAAGTCGACGACCGCGAGATCAGCTGTCCCGCCGGCCTCGATCCGGCCGACGGGCAGCCCAATCGCCTGCGCGCTGCCTTCGGTCGCCATCCGNACNGCGTCTTCGGCGGCCACATCGCGGGCGTCGCCGCGGGCGAGTTTGCCGATCATTGCGGCGTCCCGGATCTCATCAAAGAGGTCGAGATCGTTGTTCGATGCTGCCCCATCAGTGCCGAGGCCGACGTTGACGCCGGCATCAAGCATCTCTTGGATCGGGGCGATTCCACTGGCGAGTTTCATATTCGAGGCTGGACAGTGGATGACGCTTGCGCCCCGATCCGCGAGGAGGTTGATTTCGGTCTCGTCGACATGCACACAGTGGGCCAGAAAGTCGTCGTCGGTCAGCATGCCGAGGTCGTCGGCGTATTCGAGCGGTCGTTTGTCGTGTTCGGAGACGAGTGGGTCGACCTCGTTTTGGGTCTCGTTGGCGTGGAAATGCAGTGGAATATCGTGCTTGCGGGCCTGGGGAACGAACGCTTCCAGATACTCGGTTTCGGCAGTCGTCAGCGAATGTGGCATCAACGCCGTGGTGATCCGGCCGCCGGCCGCACCGTCGAACTCGCGGGCAATCTCCAACCCTTCCTGGGCGTCGGCACGTGAGGCTTCGTCGTCCTTCCCGATGGTAATAAACGCATGGCAGAGGTTGGCCCGCAGTCCCGACTGCTCGGTGGCGGCAGCGATCTCGCCAACTTCGAAGTAGCTGTCGGCAAAGCCGGTTATGCCGTTCTTAATAAACTCGACCAAACCGAGTTCGGTACCGATGCGGATGTCTTCGGGCGTAAGTTGGGCTTCGACCGGCCAGATGTCCTCTTGAAGCCACGCATCAAGCGGTTTGTCATCGGCATGTCCCCGAAGCAGCGTCATGGCAACGTGGGTGTGTGCGTTAACTAGCCCCGGCATAACTAAACAACCGGTTGCGTCCAGCGTTTCGTCCGCCGTCACGTGCTGGTCGACTTCGATTATTTCGCCAGCCGCGCGGTCGACCAGCACGTTCGCCTCACAGACCTCGAAGTCGGGACGCAACACGTGGCCGCCCTCGATTGCGTATCGGTCGCTCATACCGGGGGTTGGGGCGGTGGTCTCTTAAGAAATCAGGATCGGTCTCGAAGGCGATCGATTCGCTGGCCCAGGGGTGGTTGGACCTCGAAGTAGGTGCGCCACGTTGCGGCCTCGGGTTCGACACCTCGGAGTCTGGCGACCGTCTCGAAAGCCGTTGCCAGTGACTCTGAGCCTACCTGGGCTGCCGCCAGGCTGTCGGCCGAAAACTGGAGCTGTCGACCACCCCAAAACAGCCCGAGTGCGGCAACCGCAAGCACGAACAGCCCGTCTGAGAATGGAATAAGCCCACCGAACATTCCGGTTGCAATGGCGATGATGATTGCCGCAGCCACCGCGCGGTACTCCATATAAAACAGCCGCGAGCGGCCGGCTTCGGCTGCCAGCAGTGCTGCGGCCGTCTCGCTGTCGAGTTCATCTAAGACGTAATCAGTCACGAGTAGCCACCGCCTACCGGGTGGGCCACGGATCGACAGCTCTACCGAGTGCTCGCCGACTGTCTCGACGATGGCGACCGTTTCCGGCTGGTAGTCGACGGCTTCCGCCAGCCCAGCGAGTTGTTCGCGTTCGTCCGCGGTCGGCTCGCGGGTATCGCGTACTGCCAACAACACCACCGGAGCGATAATGGCTGCAACCAGAAACACGCCGAAGGCGACGACGACAAACAAAAGCGGATCGACAGTCACCTGCAGTGGTTCTGCCGGAAGGCCCGTCGCTGCAATCAAGGCCGATAGACCGAGCATGCCCCTGTTTTTACGGTCAGTATCAAAGCCGTTCCGTTCTGGAGGGAAAGACAGTTGAGCTACCGGCCGAGAGGTTCCGTATGCGAATTGCCGTACCCAACAAAGGGCGTCTCCACGAGCCAACCGTTACACTGCTCGAACGCGCCGGGCTCCACATCAAAAACGGCGCGGACCGCAAACTGTACGCCGAAACGGTCGACCCCGAGGTGAGCATCCTGTTCGCGCGGGCTGCCGACATTCCCGAGTACGTCGACGATGGCGCAGCCGACGTCGGCATTACGGGCCTTGATCAGGTTCATGAGTCCGATTCGGATCTCTCCGAACTTCTGGACCTTGATTACGGCAGCTGTCGGCTTGTGTTGGCTGCCCCAGAGGACGGCGAGATCACCGAGCCAGCCCAGTTGGCGGGAAAAAAGGTCGCCACCGAGTTTCCCCAGATCACCGAACAGTACTTCCGAGCCCAAGGTATCGACACCGAAATAATCGAAGTCACCGGCGCAACCGAACTTACTCCACACGTCGAGATGGCAGACGCTATCGTCGACATTACTTCGACGGGCACGACGCTGGCGGTCAATCGGCTGGCGGTGATCGACGAGGTGCTGTCGAGTTCTGTTCGGCTGTTTGCTCGCGAGGAGACCGCAAGCCACCAGAAAGTCGAACAGCTCGTGACCGCTCTTGAGTCGGTGCTTGCGGCCAACAACAAGCGGTATCTGATGATGAACGTTGCCCACGAACAACTCGATGCCGTCCGGGATGTCATTCCCGGCCTCGGCGGCCCGACCGTAATGGATGTCGCCGGAAGCGATCAGGTCGCCGTCCACGTTGTTGTCGATCAACAACAGGTGTTCGAAGTGATCAACGATCTCAAATCTGTGGGTGCGACCGGGATTTTGGTTACCGAAATCGAACGCCTTGTTGAGTAGCTACTCGTTCGACGGCATCCGAAGTTCTGGAAGTGACACCTGTGGGACGACGCCGACCATTCCGTACTGATACCGGCTGTAGACGAGAATCCCAAACGCTGCAACGGCAACCCCAAACAGCCCGAGCAGTCCCGCCTCGGGACCGAACGCTCCACCCGAGACAACGGTTGGTGGCTGGCTGGTGGTGGCGACGATTGTGACGGGCAGTTCGATGCCGCTGACCGGTAGTCCATAGACGAGGCCCTGAAAGACGTTCCAGGTGATGTGGACGCCGATCGGAATGGCGAGTTCACCGGTGTACAGATACCCTAATGCGAGCATAACACCCGCCGCCGAAATGACGGTCGTACTCAGCAGTGTCGCGTTCGGATTCGCCAGATGCAGCCCACCAAAGACGCCCGACGAAAGCAGTGTTGCCAACGCCACCGCAGTCCGGTGGCCGACCACCTCGAAGTAGCGAAAGCCTTCAGCGAGGTTCGTCAACAGATAGCCGCGGATGAGAAGCTCCTCGTAGATGCCGACAATCACGAATATGGTCACAAGCAGTCCAAACAGTCCCAGAGAATCGGCCGACGGCTGGACGCCGACAACTGCGATCCACCCGCCGGCCATACCGAACAGCACCACCGCGGTCATCGCGGCCGCACCGATAAGGAAGCCAACACCACAGTCGACGAGCCACTGGCGGTCGACGCCAAGACCGTAGTCGGCCAGCCGTCGTCGGTCGAGAAACCAGCCGACCGGCACGATTGCGGCCGTCACAACCACACCGAGCACAGCGTTGACTGCCAGCGGCTGGGTTGTTGGACCGAACCCGATAAAGAACTCGATGCCGAACGCCAACGCCACCGGACCCAGCACTAACAGGGTTGCAACCGCGACGAGAAAGAAAAACACGGTTCCGACGAGCATGCGCCACGGAGCCCGCAGTCGACGTTCCGCTCGGTTCCAGACGAGCCACTGAAGCCGGCGCATACTGGCCTATCAACCCAGAGCACCCTGTAGCTCATGGTCACGAAACGTGAACGACTGTCGTCGCTCGACGACTCAGCCAGGTAGACTCGCCAACAGAATCAGCCCACCGATCAGCACGCTACCGAGCAACACCGTCACAATCGCATGAATCGCAGTGATATAGACGGTGGTTCGCGGCGGCTGGCCGTACAACAGATGAATCGCGACTGCGTCGACAACTAACGCGAAAAACACCCCGAGGCCACCGGGAACCGACAACAGTTCGGTGCCAACCGACACAAGCGCGGGACCAAGGCCGACGCCAAGTGCCTTGCTCGGTGCGACATCTCCGAGAACGTTTCGGGCAGCCAAGTGCGCCGTTACAGCCAAAAACAGTGCCAACAGGCCGACCGTGCCCAAAATCGCAGTCGGCGGCGGGCTCTGGGCACTCACACCCAACAGTGGCTCCATACAAACAGTTCGGACCGCATGGGTGTCGAATCTATCGGTCGACGCTGCAGACAGCCCGCTACAGCAAGCCGAGTTCAGCAAGTCGGTCGGCGATCACGTCGACTGCCTTTTCGGCGTCTTCGCGCTGTTTGCCGCCCGTAATCACGAGTTTGCCCGAGCCGAACAGTAGTGCGACGACCTCCGGTTCATCGAGCCGATAGACGAGCCCCGGGAACTGTTCGGGTTCGTACTCGATGTTTTCGAGTCCCAGTCCGATTGCAATCGCATTCAGGTTGAGGCTCTCGCCGAGATCCGCACTGGAGACGATGTTCTGGACGGTGATTTCGGGATCGTCGTCGACTGGAATCTGAAGTGCGCGGAGCTTCCTGAAGACGATATCCAGACTGTCGTGAACCGCCTCGGCCGAGTTGGCACCGGTGCAGACGACTTTGCCTGACCGGAAAATCAGGGCTGCAGATTTCGGCGACTGGGTTCGGTACACAAGCCCGGGAAACTGCTCGGGGTCGTAGTCGGCACCGTCGAGATCCATGGCTACACTCTGTAGATCGAGTTCCTGGCCGATTGCCGTCGAGGCAACCACGTTCTCGATGGAGATCGTCGCTGTAGGGTCGGACATCCGTACCGTACACAACGTCGGTGTGATGATATAAATGTAGGTTACGAGAAGGTCTGTCTGTGGGTCGACGAACTCAGTTTGTGGTTTGGACAAGCATCACCGTATTTGAGGCTGTAACAACCGCACCTAACACGGCGATTCCGATCGGGACACCAATCGCGATTGGGCTTGTCGAAATCGACAGAAACCCTAAAAAGCAAACNAGTAGCGCCCCACACTTCAGCACCGCAAAGCCGAGCGGCGAGGGCTGTTCGGATAGCAGTGCGACAACCGCCGGATTCGCCTCGACAACATCACGCCGCCGAACCGCAAGCACTGTCGTCACGTAGTCGCCGACGCCGTACAGCAACACGGCAAGCAGCCACCACTGTTGTTCGGCGGTCGTAACCTCCATGCAGTTCGAACGGACGGCTCTGGTATGAGTACTCCCCGATTAGTCGTCGACAACGGTAGATTACTTCTGCTGGTTTACCGACAGTTCTGCCGTGTGGCCCGCCGTCGACCGACACGCTGATAGCTTCGTTGGAACTCAGAACGGACGTGTACTGTCTGGAGTTGGCTGGCGACGAGGACGCCTTCGGGATCTGTGAGGCCAAGACTGCCAGCTCGGCGGTCGACCACATTGTTCCTGGAGTGGCAACCGCCCGCGGCATTATCCCCGAGCGCGTCCGCACGCTGGCGTACACCCACCGGGCCAGCGAACTTATTGCTACCTGCGAGCCGACGCTTGCGGCGGCCGAACTCGCTGTCGAGGCGGCGAGTTTCGAACGCACTGGTTCAATCGCGGTGCGCGCACGCGACGTACGATCACAGACGGGTGTGAGCACCCAGGCCGCCGAACGACGGCTCGGCTCGATTCTCGTCGACCGTGGGTTTCGCGTTGATCTCGACAATCCGGATCACGAACTTCGGGTACTGTTTTCAGCGGGCGATGTTGCGGGCGAACACCGCGAGGCGTGTCTCATTGGCTGGCTGGCGGTCGAAAGCAAGCGGGATTTCGGCGAGCGCAGACCGACTGACCGGCCGTTTTTCCAACCGGGGAGTATGGATCCACTTGACGCCCGCGCGCTTGTCAACATCGCCGGTGCAAAACCCGGTGGACGGATCGTCGATCCGATGTGTGGAACGGGCGGCCTGTTGCTTGAGGCTGGTCTCGTCGGCAGCCGCGTGGTTGGCGTCGACGCCCAACAAAAGATGGTCCGCGGCAGCCGGACGAATCTGAAGGCGCTGCTGGACGAGACCGTAGACGCCGATATCGTTCACGGTGATGCCACCGCCCTTCCGCTGGCCGACGGCTGTGCCGATGGCGTCGTTTTTGATGCACCGTACGGTCGACAATCCAAAATCGCCCGCCACGAACTTGCGGATCTCATCGGCGGAGCACTCTGTGAGGCCCGACGTATCGCCGACCGAGCGGTCGTTGTTGCGGATCGATCGTGGGAGGAGAAAGCCAGGGAGGCTGGCTGGACAGTCGACCGGCGGTTCGAACGCCGCGTCCATGGCACACTGGTTCGGCACGTCCACGTGCTCTCTGCAGAGTAGGTCGCAGACAATCCACCCGGTTTAAGCCGTCGGCTCGCCGAACGCCCACAATGACAAACGAGCCACTCATCGCGGCCCTGCGCGAGGCGGATGCAGTCCAGTACGGCGAGTTCGAACTCTCTCACGGTGGGACCAGCGACTACTACGTTGATAAATACCTTTTCGAGACCGACCCTCGGTGTCTTGAGTTGATCTCNGAGGCGTTCGCCGCAGAAATCGACGANCNGAAACTGGCTGGCGTCGCCCTCGGGGCGGTCCCACTCGTCGCGGTCACGGCCGTCGAGACTGGCCTGCCGTATGTAATCGCCCGCAAGAAGGCCAAAGAGTACGGTACCGCAAAACGGATCGAAGGCAGACTACAAGAGGGCGAAGAAGTCGTCGTTCTGGAAGATATCGCCACCACGGGTAACTCGGCGATTGACGCAGTTGAGGCACTCCGTGAGGCTGGTGCAGAANTCAACCGTGTGCTTGTCGTCGTCGACCGCGAGGAAGGCGCGAGCGAGCGACTCGCCGAGTACGACCTGAAACTCGATTCGTTGGTAACTGCCAGCGAGCTGTTAGCAGACCGATAACACCAGCAGTGGCCGGGTAGCCGCTTCCTACTGGTTCGATTAGGCAGCCTCAATCTGTGAGGGGTACCGTGATTCGGCAATCGCGAACGTGAGGGTGCTCAACACACCGATTAGCGTGCCAACGGTCAACGCGAGTGCGAGATCCGTCAGTGTGAGTGTGGTGACGCCGTCGATTGTCGGGAGGAAAAACCCCGAAAGGCCATACAGGACGACCGCAATCGCGCTTACATAAAAGGGGGCGTTGAGATACCGCCAGCGGAACCGATCGGCCAGATACTCGTCGGTGACCTGCCCGAGACTACTGGTGATACCTGCCGCAGCGAACCACTGGACCGAGCCGTTGATAAATGCAGCAGCAGCGGTGAGAACCTCCATCGGCGTCGCCGTCGTCGACTCGACCGTCTCGATCATGGCAACGCCTTGGACGCCGCCGACGATAATCAGTGCGAACGCGACCACGTAGGTGATCAGTGTGACGCGACCGGCATACAGCCCGTTGCGAACGCGGTCGGCGGTGTTGTCGATGGTTTCTTCGAGCCCCAAGCCACGAAACAGCGAGTAGAGGCCGACTAACGCGGAAATAAGTCCGAGCACGACCGCACCCGCGACGTCGAAAACACCGGCGATAACCACCATCGGGTAAATAAGCAGCAGGATGCCGAGCGGGACGAGAATCGTTCCACGCGTCTCGGGGTCCGCAAGCACCTGCTTCATCGTGTAGTACATCGACTCAAGATTCTGGGCCTGTCGAACCACCACTCGTCGAACGCCGTCGATGGGCATTCGCGAGCGGATAACCGGGACGACCGATTCGTCTTGGGCACCGTCGGTGATGATGATCGCTCGAACCTCCTCGCCGGTCTGCAGACTCGCCAAGGTGGTGTCGACCTCCTCGCCGACTTTCCGATTGGCCCGGACGTCGTTGCCCTCAACACCNGTNACAACTGCCACTTCGACCTCTTCGGTTCCCTCCTCACGCAGGGACTCGTACGTCGAGAGTCCCTGAAACATGACGTTCACATCGGAGTCCTCTGGGTCGACCGTTGCTAGTGCGACCGCTGCCTCGCGGACCGCCTCGCTGCCGACAACCGGCGTCGAGAGGCCGGTTTTGCGGCCAACGTCGTCATCGAGGTCGACACAGAGGACGAGCAGCATTCATCTATGGCTAGGTGAGCAATGCGTTAAGACTTTTCTGGGTCTGTTAGCTATTGGCACTCAACAGCGGGCCGAGAGCCGCCGAGCAGCCGTTTCGGACGCTTTTTGTGGCCGCAGGCGGTATTNGGGTTAACTGATGATCTCCAAAGGCTGCGAACAGTGCGCCATGGGCGGAAAGATGGTGCTTTTCGTCTACGGTTANTGCGACCAGCGGGACTGTTTTTACTGCCCGCTGGGAGAAAACCGCAAGAACGTCACCGATGTGTATGCCAACGAGCGCCTTGTCGAAGATGACCAAGACGTTATCCGCGAAGCAAAACGAATGGAAGCACTCGGCACCTCAATTACCGGCGGCGAACCCCAAGAGGCAATGGCCAAAACGTGTCGGTATCTCAGCTTGCTGAAAGACGAGTTCGGCGAGGATCACCACACGCATCTGTACACCGGCATCACGGGCGGCCGCGAGAACATGCGTCGACTCGCCGAAGCCGGCCTTGATGAAATTCGGTTCCATCCGCCCTACGAGCAGTGGGGCGACCTCCACGGAACCGAGTGGGAAGAGATTCTCTACATAGCCCGTGAGGAAGGACTCACACCCGCCTTCGAGATTCCGGGAATCCGTGCCGAAACGGAGTTTCTCGAATTCCTTGATGAGGGCGCAGCGGAGTTCTGCAACATCAACGAGTTCGAGATGAGCGACGGCAACTTCCGCCGGATGAAACAGAACGGATACGAACTCCAAGAGGGCCATATGTCGGCCGTCGACGGCTCGAAAGAGGCGATTCTCGATGTGATGGGCGACCACGAGCGCGTGTATTTCTGTACCAGCGTGTTCAAAGACGCTGCCCAGCATCGTAGCCGCCTCAAACGGATGGCCCGCGTCATTCGCCGGGAGTTCGACGAAATCACCGACGATGGCACGCTTGTGTACGGCAAAACCTGGGAATCGGAGGCCCGCCTGCAGGAACTCGGCGTTCCCGAAGAGTTCTACACCGTCAAATCCAATCACGTCGAGTTGGCGTGGTGGCTGCTCGAAGAGATGGTCGACGAAGGTGATGTCTCGAAAGGCGAGATCGTCGAACAGTACCCGACGGTCGACGGCACGGTTGTCGAGCGCACACCCCTTGCATAAGTAGTCGGCGTCTACTGTCTGTTATCAACCAACTACTGCGAATGAGGACTTTGTATCAAATACTGACTGATCAGTGCGACTACTTGATCGCCGCACCGACTGTATCCGTGAGTATCCGTTTGCCATTCGTACGTACAGCCACCCAACGGTTGGTAACTCTCACATACCGTTATACGTCGCTGTCGTCCCCAAACACACAGCGCGAGCTGACTGTTAGTCCGTTGGGGGTAGTCACTGACAGCAGTCGTTGCACACGATATGAAACAGTCTACAATACGGCGGTTTACCCGACGCACAGTTCTTCGAACACTCGGTGCTGGGGGTCTCACTCTCGGCGTTGCGGGCGTCGGCACGGCCCAGCCGGACGACCGCGGTCGTGGTGCTGAGAATCGAAGCGACCACACGCTGGAGGCAAGCCGGCCGGACCACCATGACTTCGATTGTCCGGAGGGAATGAAGCCGCTTGGCACCTTCGAGTTCGTAACGATCGAAGACGACGAGGGTGAGCTGCTCGATTGCTATTTCCAGCAGGACGACGGCGAGTTCCACATCACGATCACTGGCTACGACACGAAAGATGACGAAGCCTGCGAGCCAGTCACCATCTACTATGAGTCTGACAGACACGATGTCGGGCAGGTCACCTCCTTTGGCGGAAACGACAGCCACGTCGACGACGAGCCTGACGGGATCTACGAATCCAATCTGGAAACCAACGGCGGCCAACAGGCGGCGATCAGCCTGCTCCATTTCTGCGGATTCGAGCGTGGGACCGGAGCCGATACCGCAGACAGCGAGACGGCCTCCGAATCCAGATAAGCGACCAGCCGTCGACTCCGATTGTTTTTGGGCGTTGGTCGACGAGCCTCTGTATGCAGACGCTGACCGAAAAACGGGTGTTCGGCTCGAAACACGGGACAACCGAGGTGTTCGCCGCCAGCGAGACGGGGCTCGTCGGCGTGACAGTGTCGGCCGACAACATCGGCGAGTTCGGCCTCCCAATCCGTAAAGAAACCTCGGCTGTCGCAACCAGCGAGCGTGGTGTGCTCGCTGGAACCACAGACGGCATTCAGTACAGCCCGCTCAACGATGGCCCGTCGACCGCTCAGTCGCGTTCGTTCAACGTAATCGGAAGCGAACTGGCAGACAGCGTCGTCGATCTCACGTGGGGTCCCGATGGACCCATTGCAGTGACTGCCGATGCGGTCTGGATTCCGAACGAGTGGTCGACGGCCACAGAACGTACAGCTGAGGCCGTCGCGTGGAAGTCAGTCGGTGAACTCAATGCGATCCGGGCGGTTTCAGGCTCGCTGGTCGCTACCAGCGATGGCATCTACCGACTCGGTGAGGAACTCGACCATGTCGGGCTCACCGCGGTCAACGATATCGCTGCTCACGGAACGCCGCTTGCAGCAACCGACGATGGACTGTTCTCGCTCGGTAACGGCTGGCAGCAGGTTGCCTCGGGGACGTTTCGGCGCGTCGGCAGCGACGGACACGGCCACGCGCATGCGATTGGTGAGACGATACTCCGCTGTGAGCCTGGAGCCGACGACTGGGTCGACGACGCGCTTCCGGTCGACTCTCGCGTTGTTGATGTCGACTACGGCGGCGGCGTCGTGGCCGCGATCACCGAAAACGGAACGCTGGCTCTGGCCGCAGGCGATGGCTGGCGACAGCAGTTGCTCGGCGTTCGCGGAATAGCTGGGCTCGCTGTCTCCCCCGGCGAGCACGCAGGCTCACACCGAAACCGGGTTTAGCCAGGATGGAAAAGAGGCGGGTATGACCACCATCATTCCAGGCTCAAGCAGCCAGGCGCTGGCGGCTGCTGTGTCTGCCGAACTCGGCGCGACACTGACAGTGCCGACNTACAGACGCTTTTCGGACGGCGAGACGCTGGCGTCGCTTCCGGCGTTTGACGATCACGAGGCAGTGATCGTNGCCTCGACAGCGACCAACGACGCTCATATCGAACTGCTGCAGTTGCAGGATGCCGCCCGCGAGGCTGGCGCTGAAACGATCACGACGGTGATCCCGTATCTGGGGTATGCCCGCCAGGACAAAGCGTTCAAAGCCGGCCAGCCGATTTCCGTGCGGGCGATGGCCAAGGCGATCAGCACAGAGACCGACCGCGTGCTGCTGGTCGAGCCACATGAGCCGGCAGTCGCCGAGTTCTTTGCGGTGCCGACCGACGCAATCGAGGCCGCAGGACTGTTGGCTGAGCCGCTTTCGGACCTTGAACGCCCGCTGTTTGTCGCTCCTGACGAAGGGGCCATCGAGTTGGCGACGACAACACGGGCGGCGTACGGCGAGGGCGATGTCGACTACTTCGAGAAACATCGCGATCGGGATACTGGTAAGATCGAACTAACGCCGAGCGATACAGCCGTCGACGGTCGCGATGTGGTCGTGGTCGACGATATCATCGCCACCGGTGGGACGATGAGTGGGGCGATTGACGTACTCAACAAGCGGGGAGCACGCCGAGTGTATGCGATCTGTGTCCATCCGGTGTTGGCCGAAAGCGCGCTCACCAAACTCTCGGCGGCCGGCGTCGAGCGCGTAATCGGCACCGATACACTCGAAACTGCTGTCAGCGAGGTCAGCGTCGCGCCAGCGGTCGTACGATATCTCGGCGAGTAGCGGGACCAACGTTCTTTATTCACGCGATAGAAACGAGTGATATGGCATCCAAAACGATCTTCGAGAAAATCCGCGACCGGGAGATTCCCAGCCGCATCGTCCACGAAACCGACTCCGTTATCGCGTTTCTCGATGCCCATCCGCTCGCAGCAGGCCACACGCTTGTCGTCCCGAAAGAGCCCTACGAGCATCTCCAAGAGCTGCCGGCTGAGCTGTCGACAGAGCTGTTCGAGGTCGTTCACGAACTGACACCCGTCGTTGAGGAGGCCGTTGAGGCGGACGCGACAACAATCGGCATCAACAACGGTGAGGCTGCTGGCCAAGAAGTCCCCCACGTTCACGTCCACATCATTCCTCGGTTCGAAGGCGACGATAGCGGCCCACTCCATGCAATCGCCATCGATTCACCGGAGCTTTCGGACGACGAACTCGATGAAATCGCTGCGGCAATCTCCGGCGAATAGTCACACGAACCGCCGAGACACCGAAAGGGCCTCGGGTATAAACATAGGAATTCTATACATTCAGATTTTCCTTTCAGTCACGTTATTGTATATAAATCCTCGACAACCGCACAATATTGTTTGGTATCCAACTAGTATACATATCACTGCCAATTACATATCAGACAGAATGCCCTCCACCGATGTACGCTGTCCCGACTGTGGGAGTCGCATCTATATGGATTCGGACGAACAGGTGTGCGAAGACTGTGGACTCGTCGTCGAAACCGACCGTCTCGACCGTGGTCCCGAATGGCGGTCGTTCAGCGACGACAGAACGAACCCCAAACGAACCGGCTCGCCGCTGACGGTGGCGCGCCACGACCGCGGGCTTTCGACCGAGATCGGGTATGCGTCGGACATCAGTGCGGCCAAGCGTCGACAGTTTGCCCGCCTGCGCCGACAACACAACCGTGCGCGAATCGCCAGCAAGCGTGAACGAAACCAGATTTATGCGTTTACCCGGATCAAACACATCGTCAGCGACCAGTCGCTGCCAACCTCGGTGCGGAATCAGGCTTGTTCGCTGTTTCGGTCCGCACAAAACGAAGACCTGTTGCGTGGCCGTTCAATTGAGGGGTTCGTCGCCGCCTGTCTGTATGCGACCTGCCGGCTGGCCTCGATCTCACGGACAATCGATGAAATTACAACGGCCTCACAAAGTAGCCGCGAGGAGTTTCAGGCGGCCTACGATGCGCTGAACACAGAACTGGGACTTCCGGTCAAACCCACACATCCACGCGAGTATCTGCCGCGGTACGCCGACCGGCTTGATCTGTCGGCTGCAATCGAACAACGCGCGCGTGAACTCGTCGACCGAACCGAAAAAGAAGGGATTCTCGTCGGTCGCAATCCCAGCGGTGTCGCTGCGGCCTGTCTGTATACGGCGGCAAAAGAACGCGACGCGGGCCTCACACAGCGTGAGGCAGCCGATGTCGCATCCGTGACACCGGTCACAGTTCGGACGACCTATCAGGAGCTCGGTCCCTGAGAGCCGACAGGTCGCCGAAACGCCGACACACGCTGCGTCTCAAGTCTTGGCAGACCCACCCCATGACGCAGCGATCAGCCGGCCACACTCGGCGCGCACACCGAGGGGAGCTCGCACCGACCGCGAAGTCGGAACACTCCCGTCTCCGTCTGTTGCCACCTAGGTAAAAAGTACAGACAAGATACTCATCTGAGCGTTCTAACCAGTCGACAACCCAGAACACACTTACACCACGAAACAACCGAAAACACGGCTTATACACCCTCGTCAGGGAGAATGTAACACGAATCACCATCTTTCAGCACTGAGACGGTTTCGCTGCCTGACTCGAAAAATTCGGGTCGACTGACTGTCTTGGCTTCGTATGTTTCTGGGTCCAGAATCTGGACTGCGTGGTCGTCTTCGACAGTGACAACGGTGGTTTCTTCAGCCTCGTCGATGCGGCCGAGTTTCCGTACCTTGGGTGTGGTGCCGTCTTCGTGGCTGGCTTCATAGCGTTCGCCCGACTGGAGGCGGGTTCCTTTCAGTCGATTGTGGGCGCTCGTGACGACCACTGGTCCCTCGTCGTCTTCCGGGTCGATTACGTCGCCGGCAGTGTATTTGGGTAGGCGGGCGACGAACGTTACGCGATACACTTCGTTGCCGTCGCCGTCTTCGGTGACTAGCGTCGGGTAGTCGTCGACCGTTCCGCCGAAGTGGTCGGTGATACGGATCGCAAGCGTCTGGCCGAGCTTGTTCGTCGAGAGTTTGATGTTTGGCCCGGCGTCGTTGCTCCGATCAATCGAGGTGATAAACGCCTCGCGGTCGCCCTCGGCCTCACGTTTGGCGACGTAGCGTTCGACCATCTCGATGGCTTTCTCGGCCTCTTCAGTTCTGACCGGCCGGTCTTCGGCACGCAACTGGAGAATGCTCGCAAAGTAGCCGCCGGCGATTCGTCCGCAGCGATCACAGACCTCCTTGGCGATCCGGACGGGAACGGTCACCTGTTCTGCCAACGGGGTATCACGGACAACGCCCGAAAAGTGACAGTGCATTCGGATCGTTGTCTCGTCGACCTGTTCGGGTTCGACGCCCCACTGGATGTCTTCGGCATCGATATGGACCGACAGGGCCTCGCTGACGGCCTCAACCGCAACGTCGGTGTAGTCGACCGCGCCGAGGTCGACCCAGCGGTTACCACGTTCGACTGCTCCACACCGTCCACAGACGGTAACGTGAGCGCGCTCGGGCGCGTCGATCAGCTCGAAATCCTCGAAATAACAGCTATCGCAGAGCACCGCACTCCCGTCGCGTGGCTCGCCGGGTCGCCCTTCGACCCGCTCGTCGACCGGATCGCCACACCGGGGACAAAACTCGCGTGAATCGCTCATATGCCCTGTAGAATCGTCGGCTGGTTAAACAACACGACACCAACCATCGCTGTGTGTCGCTGACACACTCAGCCTTCCAACAACTCAATGGCCTCATGATCAGAGACCTGCTCGAAGCGTCGGTAGTGGCTGCCTACCGCACCGAACGGCCTGGGTTCGTCGACGATCACGATGTGGTCTGGCTCATCGCGGAGTTCTGTGCGCGCCGAAGGCGGCGCTACGGGGACGGCGAGAATGACCTCGCTGGCGTCGCCGGCCCGAAGCTGCCGAAGACAGGCAATCGCCGTCGCGCCGGTTGCAATGCCATCGTCGACGAGTGCGACGCGTTTGTCCGCCACATCGGGCAGCGGTTCGCCACCGCGGTAGTCGGCGACCTTCTGGCGGGCGACTGCGGCTTCCGTGTCGAGCTCGCTGTCGATGTACGACTGGTCGACGCTCAACTGGTCGCATAACTCGTCATTAAGCCAGTAACTGCCGTCGCCCGCCACCGCGCCAATGGCGAGTTCGGGGTTCGAGGGCGCGCCGAGTTTCGAGGCGACCACGACATCAAGTGGTACCTCAAGACGGTCGGCAACCGCCCGGCCCACCGGAAGCCCACCGCGGGGAATCGCACACACGAGGTCGACCGCAATCTCCTCGTTCTGTAGGCGGTCGGCGAGCTGTTCGCCACCATCGATGCGGTCTGTGAATGCCATACGGTATCAGTAGGCGGTGGATACTCAAATAGCTCTGGTGGCCCCTGATGTGAGGAGTATCGACGTGCTCCGGTAGGGTTTAACAGATCGAACACGTATGATTGGATATGAACTGGTCGAAAGATCGAGGGCTCCAGGGACGCATGGTACTAACTGGGTTCCTGCTGTTTGCCCTTTATATAGTCTTTATTGGGTTTCTCGTAGCGTTCACTAACGCCGGTATGATCACCGTCATCATCATGATGGGTGCGTTTTCGTTTGTCCAATACTACTTCAGCGACAAGATGGCCCTCTACAGCATGGGCGCAACAGTGGTCGACGAAAACGAGGCCCCCGAGCTTCATCGGATGGTCGAACGCCTCTGCCAGCAGGCTGACCTGCCGAAACCCCAGATTGCGATCGCCGACTCCAAAGTGCCAAACGCGTTTGCAACCGGTCGAAACCAGAAAAACGCGACCGTTGCAGTCACACGCGGGTTGCTGGGTACGCTCAACCAGGAGGAACTAGAGGGTGTGATGGCCCATGAGCTGGCTCACATCAAAAACCGCGATGTGATGGTGATGACGATTGCGTCGTTCCTCTCAACGCTCGCGTTCATCGTCGTCCGGTGGGGGTGGCTGTTCAGCGGCGACGGCCGGAACCAGGCACCTGTCTACGTCGCCATTCTGGCCTCGCTTGTTGTCTGGGTAATTTCGTTCTTCCTCATCCGCGCGCTCAGCCGCTACCGCGAGTATTCGGCCGACCGTGGGGCGGTCTCGATTACGGGCAACCCCGCGGCGCTCGCTTCGGCGCTGATGTCGATCAGCGGCCGGATGGACAGCGTACCCAAAGAGGATCTGCGAGACCAAGCCGAAATGAACGCCTTCTTTATTATCCCGATCCGGTCGGGCTTTATCGGTAAACTCGCTTCGACTCACCCGTCGACCGAAAAGCGCATTGAGAAACTCCGCGAGTTGGAACGCGAGCAAGCACAGGCCTGAGCTGGCGTAACGTCTTTTAATTGTCACGTTGAGGGTCCGGTATGCCCGAGTTGTCCTCATGGATTACTGCGAACCCGCTTGTCGCAGCGGTCGCGCTTATTTTCGGCGCGCCGTTTGCGGTTGCTGGCCTCGCGCTGATTGTCGGCCCGATTATCGTACTTATCGAAGCAAGCGCGCTGCTCGGGTTTTTCGCGCTGTTCATGATCGCCTTCTTCGGCTACTTTATAGCCGCATTGGTGATGGATGACGACGAGGAACCCGATACTGTCGACGACTCCCCGTCTGATCCCGTCACCAAGCTCGAACAGCGCTACGTGGAGGGAGAGCTCACCGACGAAGCGTTCGAACGTCGCCTGGAACGAATTATCGAAACCGAAGACACGATCGAACGCCGCGACGGCGAGTCACCGCTCGTCGACCGCGCCCGGCGCGAACGCGAGAAAGAAACCAGTTAGGCCTCGATAATCCCGTCGTCCTCGTACTCTGGGACTTCGATTTCGCCTGTGAGACTCGTAACGGCCTGGCCGCCGACCCGCACCGCGCGTCGACCCTCCTTGTCGTGGCCAACCCGTATCTCCACCAGGCCACCACGGTCCACGAAGTGGCCCTGCTCGAATCGCATCTCCTCGGGCGGCTCATCGAACGCACCCGCGCCCACGTCGTGGAGATACGCCCCACAGGCTCCGCTGGCGGTACCCGTCACAGGGTCTTCGTCGACGCCGGCGGCGGGCGCGAACATCCGGGCATGCAGCGTCGAGTCGCTACCCAGCGTATCGAACGTAAAGACGTAGATTCCGGCCACGTCGTGTTCTTCGGAGAGCGTCTCGATGGCGCGCAGGTTGGGCGTTACCGAACCGAGTGATTCCAAGAAATTGATCGGAACGACGAGAAACGGCAGGCCGGTCGAGGCGCGAGCGACAGGGAGCTCGGCACCCACGTCCTGGAGGGTTGCCTCGTCGACGCCCAACGCCTCGGCCAGCCGGCTGTAGGGAATCTCGCGTGGCTCGACCGTGGGGATGTCCTGGGTCATCCAGACCGTTCGGTCGTCTTCTATCTCGATGTCGAGCACGCCGACGTTGGTTTCGAGTGTGTGAGAGCCGGCCGCAAGCTCGCGTTCTGCGTCGAGCCACGCATGCGCGCCAATGGTGGCATGGCCACAGAGGTCGACCTCCTGTGTCGGCGTAAAGAACCGAACGCGGCGGTCGGCCTCCTCCGATTCGAACAGAAAGGCGGTTTCGCTCACCGACAGCTCGCGGGCGACTGCCTGACACTGCTGGTCGGTGAGACCGTCGGCGTCTGGGACCACGCCGGCTGCGTTGCCGGCCAGCGGCTCGGTGCTAAAGGCGTCGACGAGGGCCATCCGTCGCGTTGGCATGGCCACAGAGAGCCACTACCAACTCAAAAGGGTTGTGCGGGTCGACGGTAGACGACGGCTACCGTTTATATACGTATATAAGGACTGCCTACTCGGCCTCAAACATCCCGGTCGAGACGTAGCGTTCGCCGCTGTCCCAGAAGACGGTGATCACGAGCGGGTCTTCTCTGCCTGTTTCGACCAGCCGCTCGGCAACTCGCTTTGCGGCGAGGTTCGAGGCACCGCTAGATTGGCCCACAAAGATCCCCTCCTCGCGGGCGAGGCGTCGACATTCGGCTTCGGCCGCGTCTGCCGAGACGACCTCGACGCCGTCCAGAAGGTCGGTCTCCAGGTTCGGACTGATAAACCCCGGTCCCATCCCCTGGAAACTGTCGCCGGTCGGCTCTTCGCCGGAGATGACGGCCGAATCGTCTGGTTCGACGGCGATGATCTGGATGTTAGGGAACTCTTCGACGAGCCGTCGACCAACGCCGGTGATCGTCCCACCGGTGCCGACACCTGCGACGAGCGCGTCGATCGTCCGGTCGCCGACCTGATCGAGGATTTCGGGACCGGTCGTCTCGTAGTGCGATTGTGGGTTAGCATCGTTTTCGAACTGCCGGAGCTGGATGTAGCCCTCTCGGTCTTCGAGTTCGTCGGCTCGGTCTTTGGCAGCCGAAATATTGCCGTCGACGAGTT
>SL_5KL_010_SEDDRAFT_10000296_pt1 | contig 32147 bp, 22 predicted proteins | sample SodLakKL_010_SED_FD_9118 | JGI IMG/M metagenome (IMG submission 9118) | reverse complement strand
CCGGGCCTGAACCACCAAAAGCCATATCCAACCCCCCCCACACACAGTTGCAACTTCCCGGCCCGGCCTCAAATCCCGCATCGTACACTCCCTGGACCTCGCTCTCGCTCACCCTTAATCTCAGCCTTAACCTTAATCTCAATCTTAACCTCAACCTTTACCTTAACTCTCGAATCGCTTCGCTTTTGGTTTTTTCCGTGGGACTTGCAACCGCTCATCCTCAAACCCCAACCCTCCCTATCCTCATTACTAACCTCAACCTTAAAACCCAACCCCCCTCATCCTCAATACTAACCCTACCCTCAACCTTAATCTCAACCTTATTCTTAATCTTAACCTTATTCTTAATCTCAACCTTATTCTTAATCTCAACCTTATTCTTAACCTTAACCTCAACCTTAACCTCAACTTACAGCCACCCCGGACACAAACTGAACCCGGAGACATACAAGTCTCTCAACCAATCTCAGATCCGGCGGTAGTTAAAACAGGATGAAAGTAAGCCCCAGGGACACCGGCAGCATGTCTTCTGCACTGTTGCCTTCAAAAATGTCGGTAAGCATATAGGAAAAATGGAGGTTGACCCTGTGGTAGCCAAGCATGGCAGTCAGGGCGATGCGGTAACTGGAGAGGTTTTCCAGTTCGTGTTCCTTGAATTTTGTTGACCTTTCAACAGGGAATGTGCCATCGTCGTTTGCCGGGAAAAATTGTATCCCCCCGGGTTGGGGGAAATAGGCCTTACCTGCGTATTTTGTGTGGGCATTCACAAGATAACCCGCTTTCATGCCGGCGTACAGCCTGAATGTCCTCTGCAAACCCCTTGAGCGGAAACGAAATTGAACGGGGACATCCAAATAGTTCAGGCTGATCTTGTTTTTGTCGTAGTCGGTGACGATGGAATAAAAATCGTGTTTTTCTTCAAAGGCATTATACATGTAAATGTGGTCGCTGTAAAGGTTGTGGCTTGTAAACCCAAGTCCGGCGGCCAGGCTGAAATTTGTCCTTCCAATGGGCATGTCCTGCATGGCCTTGATGCTGATGCCGCGCTGGATGGTTTTCAGATCCATGGCATCCGGCACATCCTGCCAGATGTCAGTAAAAAGACTTACCATGAAGCGGTCTGCCGGATGCATCCGGGGCGGTAAGAAGTAACTTCCGCTGTTGCCCGCTGCAGTGACAGTATCAGCCCCGGAGTCGTCGCGCAGGTTTGGATGTTCTGCTGCATTCCCCGCAAGGAGAGCGCCAATCAGGAAAAGGGCCAGTGACAGTAAGTTTTTGTACATCATAATGATCTTTCTTTCAGGTAAAAATACTAAAAATCCATGTACTTTTCAAAGGACGCCCAGTAGGGCATGGCGATCTTCAACTGTCTCCCGGTTTTCAGGACATTTTCAAACTGCTTTTTCTTTTCTGATGCCCCGTGTTTCATATGTGTATCAAGAGCTGCTTGTCTTTCGTCGGTGAGTTTGCCGTTTATCATGCGGATCAGCATAAATGACGGCAAAAAGAACCTGTTGAACGGAAAAACGCCTGCTTTTGCCAACCCTTTTTTCCGGCAAACCTTTTGCCCTTCTTTCAGGGCCGCCACATATTGTCTGAGGAGCGTTTTGTTGCCTGCGAGAAGCCTGGCTCCCCCCGCTTTTGCCAGGAGGCCTGGCGTGATGGCCGCTGTAAGGTAGCGAAGGCACAGGTGATCTTTTATCTTTTTCTCTGTGCGGGGTTGCATGCCGGCCGAATCCAGGATTCGGAAAACCTGCTGCAGCCGCTCACTCTCGCTGCCATCCGGTTCGCCCAGAAAGGTGTTTTCATTGCCAAACAAATAGGTGCTGATGCCGTTTTCGATGGGGCCACCCATCACCATTGCCGGATAGCCATAAAAGCACCTGCCTTTTGGGAAATGCTTTTCCACCAACCCAAACTCATCCCACATATTGCCCAGAAAAAGAACATGGGCATTCCCAGAATGCCTGGCTACGTAAGGAATGGCATCCTGCCACTGGTTGCTCCTTACACTCACTATGATCAGGTCAAACGCCTGCTTCGCATCCAGGCGGTCAATGACACGGGGCCTGAAAACAGTGTTCCCATAGTCCGACTTTCCCTCCCTCATGTCGCTGTAAGTGATGGCAACACCCGAATGAGCATAGCGCACCATTCTAAGCTTCCTCACAAAAAGCGTAACATCAAATCCGGCCTCCTGCAACTGCCATGCATATGTGGTGCCAATCACTCCCGCACCAAAAACTAATATCTTCATGTGTTTATATTTGTTCAACTAATTGTTATTGAGGTGTTTATTTTCTTGTCAAAAGTTTAGGGGTTGTGTTGCAACTGTCAAAATGTCGAAATGTCGAAACGTCCCGATAATCATCCCCCTGTGTGTCAAAAAGCCTGTTCCCGAACGGGCGGGAGTTACAACATGGGCGTTTGGCTTCGCCGGGCTCGCAAGTGCCCGGTTCATATGTTTAATATTGTCGAAACGTCGAAACGTATAAAACCCGCCGCAAGGGGGCTTAATAATCATCAAAAATAAGAACACTTCCGCATATTTTACACTATTTTTACAGATTATCTGGTTTGTGAAAGCATTTTTTGAGCCCGATGTCGTATACCAACAGGAAACCATACCTTGATACACCCATTGAATTTTTGAAAGGTGTAGGCCCCAAACGCGCCGAACTGCTGAGGGATGAACTGGGAATAGATACGTTTCGTGACCTGCTGGAACATTATCCCTTCAGATATATCGACCGCAGCCGGTTTTACACGGTGCGTGAGGTTCGCGGAGATATGCCCTATGTGCAGATCAAGGGAAAGATAGGAAACATCAGGCTGCATGGCCACCGGCGCACAACGCGCATGACTGCCGAGCTGAGGGACCATACCGGTGTCATAGAACTGGTGTGGTTCAGGGGGTTCAAATGGATAAAAGACCAGTTTAAACCGGGCGTGGAATACATTGTTTTTGGTAAACCAAGCCTGTTTGGCGATGATTACAACATAGCCCATCCTGAAATCGAACCCGTCTCTCCCGGAGCCATCAACCAGGCCTCCAACATGCAGCCCGTTTATCACTCAACAGAAAAGCTGAAAGCCAGGGGGCTTGACAGCAGGGGGATAGGGAAGCTGCTGAAAACCCTCCTGCCGCAGGTGCGTGGCCATATTGTGGAAAGCCTGCCCCCAAAGGTCATTCAGCCCCTCGGACTTATTCCCGCCTACGACGCATTATCGCATGTACACTTCCCGGCGGATGCAATGAAACTTAAGAAAGCCCGTGGCAGGCTGAAATTTGAGGAGCTGTTCTACATCCAGCTGAACCTGCTGCGACAAAAACTGCTGAGGAACGAGAAAGCCACCGGCTTTATCCTGCCTGAGATCGGAGATCTTTTCAACAGTTTTTACCACCGGAAGCTTTCGTTTGAACTTACTGCCGCGCAAAAACGCGTGCTGAAAGAGATCCGCGGAGACACCCTCTCCGGAAAGCAAATGAACAGGTTGCTCCAGGGCGATGTGGGCAGCGGCAAGACCGTAGTAGCTGTCATGAGTATGCTGATGGCACTGGATAACGGCTACCAGGCTTCGCTGATGGCTCCCACAGAAATACTTGCTTTCCAGCATTATGAGTCAGTTAGCAACATGCTGAGCAGCCTCGGCATCACAACAGGGCTCCTCACCGGATCGACAAAAGCCGGAGAACGCAAAAAGATCCTTGCTGATCTTGAAAAAGGTGACCTCCAGATACTTATCGGCACCCATGCCTTGATAGAGGATGTGGTGCGCTTTAAAAAACTCGGAATGGTCGTTATTGATGAACAGCACCGGTTTGGCGTAGCCCAGCGGGCTAAGCTCTGGAACAAAAGCGAAACCCTTCCGCATGTGCTGGTAATGACCGCCACACCCATACCAAGAACGCTTGCCATGACCCTCTACGGCGACCTCGATGTATCCGTTATCGACGAACTTCCGCCGGGACGAAAACCTATCAAAACGGTTCACCAATACGACAGAAACCGTTTGAAGGTTTTCGGCTTCATGCGGGAACAGATCAAAAAAGGCCGCCAGATCTACGTGGTATATCCCCTGATCAAAGAGTCGGAAAAGCTTGACCTGAAAGACCTCAATGACGGGTACGAGAGCATAGTGAGGGAGTTCCCGCCTCCTGATTATGCCGTGAGCATCGTGCACGGTAAGATGAAACCCGCCGACAAAGACTATGAAATGCAACGCTTTGTGAGCGGGCAGACCCACATTATGGTTGCCACAACGGTTATAGAAGTGGGTATCGATGTCCCCAATGCTTCGGTAATGGTTATTGAGAGCGCTGAACGCTTTGGCTTGTCGCAGTTGCACCAGTTGCGCGGAAGGGTGGGGCGCGGAGCGGATCAGTCGTACTGCATACTGATGTCGAAAGACGAGCTTAGTTCAGACGCAAGAAAACGTTTGTCGGTTATGGTTTCGAGCAACGATGGGTTTCAGATTGCCGAGACCGACCTGCAGCTGCGGGGCCCCGGCGACATTCAGGGGACACAGCAAAGCGGGATCCTTGATCTGAAGATTGCTGATCTCACACAGGATGAACCCATCCTGAAGTATGCCAGGGATCAGGCCAGGCAACTGCTTAAAGAGGATCCTGATCTGGAGCGAAAGGAACACAGGGTTGTAAGGCGCCGCTTGCAGGAGCTCTATCCCGACAAGCTTTTCTGGGGCCGTATAAGCTAATGGACAGTAAATGAGAAGCCGCTCCTGGAACTCCAGGAACGGCTATCTCGGGTTGGGGTTGGGGGTTATTCTATTTCTTAGTTAAGCCTGAATCTGATGGGCATGTTGAACTGCACCCTAACAGGCTGGCCTCTCTGACGGCCGGGCTCCCAGCGGGGCATCATCTCAACAACCCTCACCGCTTCCTCATCGCATCCGCCACCAATACCACGCAAAACACGTACATCGGTAACGCTACCGTCGGTCTCTACTACGAAGGTGACGAATACAGTTCCCTGGATACCTGCTTCACGTGCCATGGTAGGGTAGCGCAGGTTGTCCTCCAGGAATCGCTGCCTTGCCTCCTCACCTCCCGGGAACTGAGGCTGGTCTTCAACTACGGTGAAAATAACGTCTTCTTCCACCTCTTCCTCCTCTTCGATAACGATGGGGGTAAACTCCTGTACCTCGGTAAACACATCAGCGTCTACGTCAATGGTGAACTCTTCTTCCAGCTCCACATCGTCATCCACGATAATGAGCTCCTGTGATGGCTCCGGCGGGGGTGGGGGTGGGGGCTGCTCCTGGCGCGTGATCGGGATGTCCTCCTCTTCGATGAAGTCAATCTCGAGCGTGCCAAGGTCTATGGTGGTGCGCTCGTACTGCCTCCATTCAAAAGCAACCAGGGTTGCTGCCAGTGCAACAACAATACCTATCTGCAAAAAGATGCGTTTTTTGCTCTCCAGGTCGGCTTTTTGTGTTTTCTTTGGTTCCATAATTATCCGGTTGGTTTTGTAGCTGTTGTACTCCTTAATCTAATGACAGCAAAAGATTTTGCTAAGATACAAAGTATTTTAGAAATTACAAGCCACGGATTACGACTCTTTTTTTTGTTTTGATTCCCTGTTTTTGATCACCATGGCTACGATAATCACACCAAAAACCGTTCCAAAAATATTGGCAACGGCGTCAGGAATGTTCCCGTGTCGTGCCGGCAAAAACAAATACTGGTACCCCTCTGTTAACGCCCCGTATACCGATCCGGCTGCAATCACCCAAAAAAGGTGCACGGTTTTCAGCCCGCCGGCTTTCCTGTATTTATAGACCCCGGTCAGCAGCAGCGCCCCGAGAACGGCAAATATGAGAAAGTGAATTGCCTTGTCGATATGAGAAAGAAACAACAGCCGTGCGCGGGGGATGTTTTCCGGTGGCAGGCTGATGATCACAAAAATGACCACTGCCCATACCAGGCCGGGCAAAAGCCACCATGCCGATGCTGAAAGGAAAAAACGATGAAAATCTCTTTTATGCGTCAACGTGTTCTTTGTATTCTTCTGCGCTCATCAGACCATCAGCCTCCGACTTGTCGGACACTTTAACCTTGATGATCCATCCCTTGCCATAAGGGTCCTTGTTGATGATATCAGGGGTGTCTTCAAGCTCTTCGTTGAACTCGGCAACCTCACCACCAACAGGCATGAACAGATCAGAAACGGTTTTAACGGCTTCAATGGAACCAAAGGTCTCCTCTTTGTCAAGCTCTTCACCAACAGTGTCTACCTCAACAAAGACAATGTCGCCCAGCTCGCCTTGTGCAAAATCGGTGATCCCGATCACAGCGGTGTCGCCTTCCATTTTGACCCACTCGTGGTCCTTGGTGTACTTAAGATTGTCAGGAATATTCATTTTCAATTGGGTTTGATAAGTGTATTGGACGTTCTTTACCTTGGGCCAAAAATACAACCTTTTTTTTATCCGCAAAAATTAAAACAAACCCAGCTCGAGCATAGCGGCATCAGACATATTGTCTTTGGTCCACTGCGGTTCAAAAACCAGGTTGACGGTTGCCTCTTTTACCCCTTTCACGCCTTTGACCGCTTCGGCCACTTCGGCCGGCATTTTATCAGCAACCGGGCAGTTCGGATTGGTGAGGGTCATGGTGATCTCCACCTTTCCCTCATCCCGGATGTCAATACCGTAGATAAGTCCAAGGTCGTACACGTTTACCGGGATCTCCGGGTCGTGTACCGTCTTCAGCGCCTCTATAACGGCACTCTCTGTTGGTTTTTCCATACTGATCCTCCTGTTTGTCAATTTAATGAAACAGGCATCCGGCTTTTCCCGCCCGGAAGCCTGTCCCATAGATCGTTGGCCTTTTTTCCCGGGCTGATATTGCACAGATGGAGGGGAGTAAAAGCATCCCGGTGCATGTCTATGCGAAATGCAAAAAGGCAGGTCACCCTTCGGCTTTCTGAAAAGCCAGGGCATATAGTTTCATCTGTTTGATCATATTCAGCAACCCGTTGGAGCGTGTTTGCGAAAGGTGCTCTTTGAGGCCTATCTCATCGATGAAGTTCAGGTCGGCCTCCACGATATCCTTTGCTGGCTCGCCGGAAAGAACCCGTATGAGCAGGGCAACTATGCCTTTCGTGATCAGCGCGTCGCTTTCCGCAGTGAAGTATACCTTGCCGTCTTCGTAATGAGCATGCAGCCAAACCTGCGCCTGACAACCCCTTATAAGGTATTTTTCCTGCTTGTATTGCTCGTCAAGCTGCGGCACAGACTTCCCCAGCTCGATAATGTGATTGTATTTGTCCATCCAATCATCAAAAAGTGAAAACTCCTCAATCACTTCCTGTTCTTTTTCCTGTATTGCAGACATATCGTTCGGCTTTTTATGTTAACGCATGAGTGACCTCTTTTCTTCATCGCTGAGCGAAAGATCGGCGGCTGTTTTAAAAGGTGTGGGCCTCGCGAGGATCAGAAAGATCAGGATAATGGCCAGAACCACCATGAGGTTGGTGTCGGCAGTGAGAACAAAAAACACACATGTGGCCAGCCCTGCCAGTCCGATCAGCAGCATCCTCCGGCTGATGGCCGTTCTGTAAATGGCGATCTTTTCCGTAAATTCGTCACCGGCCTGCACTTTTTTAATCACAGCCTGGGGGTAGGCATAGGCAAAGACCAGGAAAAGGGCCGTTAAGGCATAGCTGACAGCGTTCAGGTAGGTGAAAAGCACAGCGTCGTAGCCAAGCACAGCCCCGATGTTGCTCACGTATATGGAAGAAAGGAGCAAACAGGCAATGAGGCCAAAAAATACCACACTATAATCCCTGTTCAGCCTCTTAAATGTTTGGATCGCTTCTTCAGACATATCGCAATGTGTTAATGTGTTAATCTGGCAATTAAGGGCTTCGGACAGAAGGGGGCTTTAGCCAAACATTTCCCTGACCTTGCGGAGGCCGTCGATCATCCTGTCGATCTCCTCTGTGGTATTGTAAACGGCAAAAGAGGCTCTGACCGTGCCGGGGATCCCGTAAAAATCCATCAGGGGCTGCGCACAGTGATGGCCTGTCCGGACTGCGATGCCAAGTTTGTCGAGGATCGTACCGGTGTCATACGGGTGGATGTCTTCAAAGAGGAACGAGACCACACCGGTTTTGTTTTCGGCAGTGCCGATGAAACGGACCTTGTCAAGCTCTTGCAGCTTTTCCATGGTGTAGTCATGCAGATGTTTCTCGTGTGCCGCGATGTTGTCAAGCCCCAGGTCGTGAAGAAAACCCACTGCTGCATCCAGTCCCAGGACATCGGCCACATTGGGCGTGCCTGCTTCGAACTTGAAAGGCAGGTCATTATAGGTCGTTTTTTCGAAGCGCACCTCTTTGATCATCTCTCCGCCTCCCTGGTAAGGCGGGATTTGGTTGAGCCACTCTTCTTTTCCAAAAAGCACCCCCACGCCCATCGGGCCATACATCTTGTGGCCTGAAAAACAGTAAAAGTCTGGGTCCAGGTCCTGAACGTCAATGTTGAGATGGGGCGCGGCCTGGGCGCCGTCGATCAGAACCGGGATGTTTTGTTCGTGGGCAATGGCAGTCATTTCCTTAACGGGATTCACGGTGCCCATTGCATTGCTCACATGCGTTACTGCCACCAGCCTGGTTTTCTTGTTGAGCATGGCGCGGTATGCCTCCATGTCTATCTCGCCCTTTTCGTTGACGGGGATCACCTTTAGACTGGCCCCCCTCTCGCTGCAGGCGATCTGCCAGGGCACAATGTTGGAGTGATGCTCCATGGCAGAGATTAGGATCTCATCATCCCGGCGGACGAATTTTTTTGAAAAGCTGCTTGCCACCAGGTTTATTGCTTCGGTAGTGCCGCGCGTAAAGATGATCTCGTGATCATGGCGGGCATTGATAAATCGCTGCATGTTCTGCCTGGCACTTTCGTATGCTTCAGTGGCAACGTTACTCAGGTAATGCGCACCCCGGTGGATGTTGCTGTTCTCGTTCTCATAATAGTAGCGCAAACGTTCAACAACCACCATAGGCTTTTGGGTGGTGGCCGCGTTGTCGAAATAGGCCAACGGGCGGTTGTTGACCTGCGTCTGCAGGATAGGGAAGTTTTTTCTTATGGCTTCTGATTGAATGGGCATAACCGGCAGAGCGTTTAAAGTTTACTGAGGTCAATGTTAAATGCAGTAGGCTCTTTGCTGTTACAGTGCAGCACACACTGGTCGCAGATGGAAAGCTCCCCCTTGAGCCTCTTTTCAACCAGGTGGCTTATCCTGTTACGCAGGGCCTCGATGGAGATCTTTTTCACAACTTCGCCGGCAAAGGCAACCATCATCATCTGCCTGGCTGTTCGTTCACATAAGCCGCGCGAACGAAGATAGAACATGGCATCAGGGTCAAGCTGGCCTACCGTGGCGCCATGAGAGCACTTCACGTCGTCGGCATAGATCTCCAAATGCGGCTGTGTGTTGGCCTTGGCTTCATCCGTGAGCAGGATGTTCCTGTTGTTCTGATGGGCTTCGGTCTGCTGGGAGTGCCTTCTCACCATTACCTTGCCCGAAAATACCGCCTTGGCTTCATCATCAAGGATCCCCTTGAAAAGCTGGTCGCTGCGACTGCCTGGTGTGGCATGGTCTATATTGACCTGGTTGTCGACATGCTGGTTGCTGTCGACCAGGTACAGGCCGTAATGTTCAGCATGCGCAGCGCTGCCCGAGATGGTGTGGTCCACGATGTTTTTGGTGAATCCGCCGTTTAATGTAATTATATTGGAGCTTATGTGGCTGTTCTCTTTTTGATGGAAGAAGCTGTTGGTTACCAGCGCCGAGTTTCTTCCCTTGTTTTGTACCTTGTAATGGTCGACACGCGCTCCTTTTTCTGCATACACCTCGGTAACGGTATTGGTAAAACTCACGTTATGGGTAAGGGAGTGGTCGCAATGCACGATGGTAAGATCTGCGTCTTTTTGTGCCACTATAAGGTGGCGTGGCTGCAGGAAAACCGGGTACTCGGCGTTTACAATATTGATCAGCTGTATGGGCTTTTCCACTTTAACGCCTTCCGGCACGTAAATAAACAAGCCATCCTGCAGAAAAGCCGTATTTAATGCCGCCATCTCGTAAGCCTCCGTCTTGGCGGCTTTGCCAATATACTCGTCGACGAGGTCGGGATATACCTCCATGGCTTTTGCCAGGCTTCCGATGATTGTACCGTTGCTGAGCCTGGTAAGAGGGGCGTTCTTGTAAACATACCATCCATTGAGCAGGGTAAGGCTGAAGGTGTCAAGGTCATAAACATCACAGGTGAATATTTTGTCGATGTCCATGTTTTTGCTTTTGTTCCTGAAGTCAAAAACAAAATCGGTGTTCAGCAACGGGGAAAGGTCCGTAAAACGCCAGCTTTCTTTTTTTGTGGAGGGGAAGCCGTTCTTTCGGAACCGCGACAGTGCATGATCCCGCATCCTGTTGACCAGCGGCGTTGCCTTTCCACGAATGGCATCCTGCTCCTTGCGATATAGATCTAATAGCGTGTCTTTCATGTGTTTGAATTAAAGTCGAAATGTAGAAATGTCAAAAGGTCGAAACGTCAGCTAATAACTACGCAACGGTTTCCTTTTTTATCCACTCGTAGCCCTTCTCTTCCAGTTCGAGGGCGAGTTCTTTTCCTCCGCTTTTTATGATGTATCCTTCGTAGAGGACGTGAACGTGATCGGGCACGATATAGTCCAGCAGGCGCTGATAGTGGGTTATCACAACGGTGGCGTTGTCGTTGCGCCGCAGTTTGTTTACGCCTCCCGCCACAACCTTGAGTGCGTCAATGTCCAGGCCGGAGTCGGTTTCGTCGAGAATGGCCAGCCTGGGTTCCAGCAAGGCCATCTGGAAGATCTCGTTCTTCTTTTTTTCACCTCCCGAAAAGCCCTCGTTCACCGAGCGGTTGGTGAGTTTTGAGTGGATATCCACCATCTTTTTCTTCTCCTCCATGAGCTTCAGGAACTCTGCTCCGGTAAGCGGTTCAAGTCCTAAATACTTCCGCTTTTCGTTGAGGGCAGTGCGCATGAAATTGGCAATACTTACCCCGGGGATCTCCACGGGGTATTGAAAACCCAGGAAAATGCCTTCCCTGGCCCTGGTTTCTGCCGGCAGCTCCAGCAGGTTCTGGCCGTTGTACAAAACCTCCCCTTCCTCAACTTCATAATTGTCGCGCCCCGCAATTACCGATGCAAGGGTGCTCTTGCCCGAGCCATTGGGCCCCATGATGGCATGTACCTCGCCCTCCTTCACCTCCAGGTTTAAACCCCTGATGATGGTCTTGCCTTTTATAGATACTGTCAGGTTTTTGATACTAAGCATGATATTTTGTTTTGTGTTGTTACTATATTCCCGCAGCCCGGGTGTTGGGGCTACGCCTGTCGGTTCCTTTCTACATTCCCGCAGCCCAGTTGCTGCGGCTGCTGATGCCGGTTTATTTCCTGGTCCCCGGTGCCCGGGCGCTGCGGCTGCTGGTTGCTTTTTCCGGCCTCGTCACCGCAGCCCAATTGCTGCTGCGGCGGCTTGCGTTTTATCGCTTCGACGTTTTATCCGACGCTTCCCTCCAGGCTGACAGACAGCAACTTCTGGGCTTCCACTGCAAACTCCATGGGCAGCTTTGAGAGCACCTCTTTGGCGTACCCGTTGACGATCAGGCCGATGGCCCCTTCCATGTCGATGCCCCGCTGCATACAATAAAACAGCTGGTCTTCAGATATCTTGCTGGTGGTGGCTTCGTGCTCCACTATAGAGGAGCGGTTGCCCACATCCAGGTAAGGAAAGGTATGGGCGCCGCTTTGGTCTCCCAGGAGCAGCGAGTCGCACTGGGAGAAGTTGCGCGCGTTCTCGGCATTTTTGCTGGTTTTTACGAGTCCGCGGTAGCTGTTGTTGCTTCGGCCTGCAGAGATCCCCTTGCTGATGATGGTGCTTTTGGTGTTTTTGCCAAGATGGATCATTTTGGTGCCGGTGTCGGCCTGCTGCCTGTTATTGGTCACTGCAACCGAGTAAAACTCGCCTGTAGAGTTGTCGCCTTTCAGGATCAGGCTAGGGTATTTCCAGGTCACTGCCGAACCGGTCTCTACCTGTGTCCAGCTGATCTTCGAATTTTCGCCCTCACAGATCCCTCGTTTGGTGACGAAGTTATATACACCTCCCTTGCCTTCTTTGTCGCCCGGCCACCAGTTCTGAACCGTCGAATATTTTACCTCGGCGTCCTTATTGGCTATGATCTCAACGATCGCTGCATGCAACTGGTTTTCGTCGCGGATCGGAGCGGTGCACCCTTCCATGTAGCTTACATAGCTTCCTTCTTCCGCGACGATCAGCGTTCTTTCAAACTGCCCTGTGTTGGCGGCATTGATACGGAAGTATGTGGACAGCTCCAGAGGACATTTTACTCCTTTCGGGATGTAGGCGAACGAGCCGTCGCTGAAAACAGCCGAGTTCAGGGCGGCAAAAAAATTGTCGGTATAAGGCACTACGCTGCCCATATGTTTTTTGATAAGCTCGGGGTGCTTCTGCAGGGCCTCGCTGAAGGAACAAAAGATGATGCCATGTTCTGCGAGGGTCTCTTTAAAGGTAGACCCTACGGATACGCTGTCCATAACAGCATCCACCGCTACTCCGGCCAGCTGCTTCTGTTCGTCGAGAGGAATGCCCAGCTTTTCAAACGTCTCCAGGAGCTCCGGGTCAACCTCTTCAAGGCTGTCGTACTTAGGGCGTTTCCGGGGTGCTGAATAATAGATCAGGTCCTGGTAGTTGATCCGCGGATAGTCTACATGCGCCCAGTCCGGCTCCTCCATCGTCTTCCAGTGCCGGAAAGCCTTCAGCCTGAACTCCAGCATGAAAGCCGGCTCGTTCTTTTTCTCCGATATAAACCGGATGGTGTCCTCCGTCAGACCCGGCGGAGCCTGATCCATCTCAATGTCAGTATAAAAACCATACTTGTAATCCGACCCGGTTACCTCGTTTATTATGTCGTTCTTCTTATCAACCATTGATCAAGAGCGAAATGCTATTTATACTAATTTTAAATTACTCTGCAAAGATATGAAACATAGGGCATTCTTTTATGCCCGCAACCAAGTTTTCAAAGGTTAAACAAGCCGGAGGGCCAATATGTTTAAGTGCAGGAGGGGTCGTCAGGGCTTCAGGATGGAAACGTCGCCAACGAGTTCAAGCCCTGCGTGGGTGCCTGATCCTCTGAACAGCAGATCCCCTTTTTTGTCGGTGAGTGTAACAAAGAGGGTGGCGTTAACGCTCTCGTGGATTACCCTGTCCATCTGGCCCAGTGCCGGGGCTTTAAGAGACCCTTTTTGTCCGATGGCTTTTTCTTTTTTCCCCTCGATATGAAGAAGAAAACCTTTCCCTTCGATGCTGACGGCAAGCTCGTTGCCGGAGCCTTCGAGTTTTCTGACCTTCGCACCGGTATAGGTGGCAAAATAGAGTTCTTTTCCTTCGTGGAGAAGAAAACCCAGGAAGCCGGGGAAGCTGCTTCCCATCCAGGGAATACGGGCTATGGACAGCATGAGGGATGTGTTTTCCGTTTCAAAGCTGTTTGATTGCATCCACACCCATGCTTTGGGCATACTTGAGCCCCAGTCTTTTTCAACGTAGCCCTTTCCCCCGTTAAAATTGTGCTCTTGCCCGTTTACGCTGATGCTCCCGGCCAGGTTGTGATCCAGGCTGACCACACCGTGGTAGCACTGCATGAATGGAACGTACCGGTACCAGCCCATTATACCTGGCCGGCGAATGGAAACAGGAAAGCTGTGCAGGTCTGAATAGGCTATCCTGCCACTGAATTGCTGGCCCTCAGAGTTGATGTCGAGCGAGATACCGGAAGAGGAGAAACGGTTGTTGCCGATAAGGATATCAAATGATTCAGGGGCGTAGCGGAAAGCATCGGTGGGATATCTGAAGTACCATGTCTGGCCTGAGTTCCCTTCAATCGCCTGCACAAAGGCGTGCGGGTCGTTTCTGGTCAGCGAGATCCCGGGAATAAAGGAAAACACACTCCCTCCACCTTTGCTGACATGCTTCATGTACCAGCCCTCAAAAAAGTTTTTTCGCTTTCCCCTGCCCTGAAACCATGGGGGGTTCCAGATTTTTTTGAAATCCGGCATAGCCGGGAGCCTGTTTATGCCAAGCTTTCCGGAATGCAGGGTGTGTGTTTTCATGGAAAGATGTTGAACCTTTTAAAAAGATGCAGAGCCTTTTATTCTTCTTCTTCCCTGGAAACAAGAAGTTTAAACCCTTTGCCATGAACGTTGAGAGTTCAATAGAAGGATCGTCTTTCAGGTATTTGCGCAGCTTTGCAATGTAAACGTCCATGCTCCGGGCATTGAAATAGTTGTCGTCAAGCCATATCTTTTTCAGTGCCTCTGAGCGGTCCAGGACATGGTTGACCCTGTCGCAAAGCATTTTCAGAAGCTGTGACTCCTTGGACGTGAGTTTTTGCTCTTTATTCCCAATTTTCAGGGTTTGCCGTGCATAGTCAAACGTATAGTCTCCGATCTGGAAGAGAGTTTTGTCGGTGTCGCCGACGGTTTCCGTATAGCTTCGGCGATAAATGGCCGTGATTCGAAGGAGCAGCTCTTCCATGCTGAAAGGCTTGGTGATATAGTCGTCGGCCCCGATTTTCAGCCCTTCCAGAATGTCTTCCTGCATGTTTTTGGCTGTGAGGAAGAGAATTGGCACTTTTTTGTCGACCTTTCGGATCTCTTTGGCCAGCGTAAAGCCATCTTTCACGGGCATCATCACGTCCAGGATGCAAAAGTTGAATGTCTGCTGCAGGAAAGCGTCATGGGCTTCCTGCCCATCAACACACAAGGTAGTGGGAAAACCTTTGGCCTCCAGGTATGCCTTTAAAATAGTGCCCAGGTTTGCATCATCTTCTGCCAGCAAAATCTTGATGTTCGGTGTTTCTTCCATAGCTTAGTTTTGTTGGTGAGTCTTTTCCTCCTGCTTCGCCCCCCTTCCATCATATCCAAAAGGGATGAACAAAGTAAAACGGGATCCTTTCATGGGTTCGCTTTCCAGTGTGACACTGCCTCCGTGTTTCTCGGCAATGGCTTTTACATAGCTCAGGCCAAGGCCAAAGCCCTTAACATCATGAACGTTTCCGGTTGAAACCCGGTACAAGTTATCAAAAATTTTCTTTTGATTTACACGGCTTATGCCAACGCCCTGATCCTCAACGTGGATGAGAACGCCCTTGCTGGTGTTTTCGGTGGTCACCGTGATCCTTGGCTTATGCGGTGAATATTTGTTTGCGTTGTCGAGCAGGTTGCTTATCATATTGGTAAGGTGCACCTTGTCGCCCCTGATATAACTCGAAGAGGCCCCCAGGTGCTTTGTGATCGTGCCATGCCTCGATTCCACCTGGAGGTTGACCTTCTGAATGGCATCCTCCACCAGGTCATGTATGTCCAGCCCGGTAACATTCAGCCTTATGCGGGCTTTTTCTATCAGTGCCGTTTGCAACACCCGTTCTGTAAGCAATCCAAGGCGTTCATTTTCTTCGTTTATCACATTGATATAACTCTGATACAGGGTTTCCGACTTCTGCACATCCTGGTCACTTAATGCCTGGCACGCAAGAGAAATCGTCGAAATAGGCGTTTTTAGCTCATGTGTCATATTGTTGATGAAGTCGTTTTTCATCACCGAAAGCTTCTTTTGCCTGAAAATGGTAAAGATAGTAAATGCGAAAGACGAAATGATGATGATCAGAAGCACGATAGATGCCCCCAGCATCGTATTCATTTGTGACAGGATATACCGTTCCTGCTGCGGGAAGTGGAGCAAAAGGTAATCCGGGTTGATAAAGAGGTCGTTCGGGAAAAGATGATATGCGTATTGGCTTTTTAAAAGCTCTTCGCTGTAACCACCTTTCTTTTCGGTCACCAGGGCGTGCTGGACGGGATTATAGATCCCAAAATCGTAAGGTGTTTTGATGCCCTGGTTTTGCAATTCGGTTGCCAGCAATGAGTCGAGTGCTGCAATGCTCTCCTGGTCGGTAACCTTAAAACTGTACCGGCTGGTAAACAGTTCGTCAAAAAGATCGCTGATCATTTTGCTTCTTTCGAAAAAGGCACTCAGCGGATCATGGTTCGGGGAGCGAAGCGATTCGGGCAAATAGCCGGTTTCGTGCCCGGACTGGTGACTCCCCCCGAAGAGCAGCGTGGTGTCGTATGCGCTTACACCGGAGCCTGAGCCAAATTGTTCGCGTGGCTGTATGTTGATTTCCTGCCACAGAATACCTCCGCCCGCATCAACCCGGGGCAACTGCTCGTTCTGCTGAGCAAAAACCTGGTCGTAGTACCGGCGGTTAAGCGAATCCAGCAAGTGCCCCAGCTGGTGCATGGGATGCCGCCTGTCCTGATCACGGATGATCTTACGGGTCAGCTCTTGCTTGTTGAACTTGTATATGGCACGTGAGGCCGCCTCGCTTACTCCCCTGTCAAAATTCAGCTCCTTTATGGTAACAGCATTGCGTATCCAGTAAAGCTGAATACCCAGAAGACCCAGCAACGAAATGCTGATGGCAATAATGACAAGTATGATAAACCTCTTCTTCATACAATTGTAAATTGATCACACCGAACACATTCCCATTGCTTCCTGAACGTACCTTCACGCAGCACCTTTGGTTCGAAGTTTTCTCAGGTGTCTTTAAACTATTATACCCACTGCCCCATTAATCATCCCTCTGTGTGTCAAAAATTTTGTTCCCGAAATATCGGGATCTCTGACGGCGGTGTTTAATCTGTTTATACTTCGCTGCGCAGCCCGGATGCTGCGTTTACTACTGCCTTTTTCAGAGAAATACCTTTATACAACACAGGAAACGGCAAAATGTTACAGCCGCACAAAGTCATGCAGGTATACTTTTGCGCCGCATTCCCCAATACAAAAATAAAAGCTTAAAAATGTGAGGCCCTTGGTTTAACACACTTTAACACGCCCTTAACCTTTTTTATGTCACTGAAAAAGAGCCGGGTGCACATCCCGGCAACCTGAAGTCTCAGATGCGTGGTGCTGCAGGGTGCAAGGGCATTGGCGGGAACTTACAGCCGGTCTTCAACGCGCTTCCAGTCAACAATCTTCCAGAAAGCTCCAAGGTATTCAGGTCTTCTGTTTTGATAGTCAAGATAATAGGCGTGTTCCCATACGTCACAGGTGAGGAGAGGGGTTTTGCCTTCCCGCATGGGGTTGTCGGCATTGCTTGTTTGTACTATTTCCAGTTTGCCTTCCTGGTCTTTCACAAGCCACGACCATCCTGATCCGAAAAGTGTAACCGAAGCCCCGGTAAACTCTTCCCTGAACTCTTCAAAAGAGCCAAAATCTCTTTCTATCAGCTTCAGAAGCTCACCCCCGGGCTCACCACCTCCTTCCGGCGAAAAGCCTTCCCAGTAAAAGGTATGGTTCCAGACCTGTGCCCCATTGTTGAAGATGCCTCCGTTTGCCTTCATGATGATATCCTCAAGGCTCATCTCCTCGAATGGAGTACCGGCTATCAGGTCGTTAAGCTTTTTCACATAGGTCATGTGATGTTTTCCGTAATGGTATTCTATGGTTTTTTTTGAGATATGAGGTTCCAAAGCCTCAGGCGAATAGGGTAATTTAGGTAAAACGTGTGTCATAATTCGGGTTTTTGGTGAATAGTAAAGGCTAATTTATGGAAAAAAAGTGAATATAACAAATCACCAAATGCCACAGGTTAGAACGAGAACTTCTTTTTGAATGCACTAAGCTCTTCTTTGAAAGAAACGGGTTCGGCAGTAAGAAGGGGTGTGATACGCGTGTCGGGGAGGACTTTGATCTCCCTCATTACAAGGTGCTGGTTTACAAAAATAATGTCCAGCCCGGGGTAGATCTCTTTGATGATGCCGGCAATGTATTCAATGGAAAGATTGTGCTCGCTGAGGTTATAGACCCCCGCGGGAAGATCGCGGTGGAGCAGGTTGGTAAGCACGTTCACCAGCTTGTTCACATGGATGAATGCCCTTTTCTGTTTGCCGTTGCCGGTGATCTGGATCCGGCCGATGAAGTTGGCGGCAAACATAAAACGATTGATGACTGCGTCGAAGCGAACGCTTGGGCTGTATCCGTATACATTGCCTGAACGGATGATCCAGGCTTCTTTTTTATCCATAAGGCGCATCACATGCGACTCGCCCCGGAGCTTGCTGCTTCCGTAAAAAGTTTTCGGATCGGGAGGAGTGTCGATGTCGACAAAATGCTCTGACGCACCGTATACCGAGGTGGTGCTTACATAAATGAATTTTTGCACCTGGCTTTCCTCTACAGCATATACCAGCTCAGCAGTTCCCCAGTGATTGATCTGCTCAAAAAGATGAGAGTTTTCGGTTGCCAGGGGCGTCGACACCTTGGCGGCAAGATGGTAGACCACATCAATATCCTCGAGTATGCGTCGCAGCTTACGGGAGTCAAGGAGTTCACCATGAACGAATTGTACCTTGTGGGCCTCATTCAGCGTGTCGAGGAACAGGTTGTAGTTTTTCCGGCTCAGATTGTCGTAGATAACGATGCTGTTGACCGCCGGATCTTTCAGTAACTCATAAACAAGCTCATTTCCGATATATCCGGCACCGCCGGTAACTAATATGTTCATGTGTTTATATTTTTTAACTAATTGTTATTGAGGCGCTTATGTTCTTGTCAAAAGTTCAGGGGTTGTGTTGTAACTGTCAAAATGTCGAAATGTCGAAATGTCGAAATGTCCCAATAATCATCCNCCTGTGTGTCAAAAATCCTGACATGGGGTTTGGCTTCGCCGGGCGTGCAAGTGTCCGGTTCATGTGTTTATAATTAATGTCGAAATGTCGAAACGCCTGGAGGTTTGCTGTTGACTATTGGCTTTTGGCTTTGCGGGGCTCGCAGGTGGCCGGTTCATGTCTCTGGCTGTTTAGGTATGGCCATGGACTTACATCAGCGTAAACCTCAGGCTGAAACCTCCGTGTGAGTTTCTGTTTGGGAACTGATTGGACACATAGGGGTTGTTTACGGTGCGGTCAAAGAAGATCCGGAAGTTTACACGCGGGCTCAGCTGGTATTCGGCGGAAGTGTTTATTGCGATAGATTGTTGACCCGATGAGATCACGTCTGTGTCTTCTACCAGCTTCCTCAGTATGGTTTTGTTGTCGCGTATTGCCAGATCCATGCGGAGCATCAGGTCGCTCTGAATGCGTTGCTGCCGCCCCCCGGATGTGATATTAAAACTGAGGTCCTGGAACCGGTAGCCTGCACCAATGATGTATTCCGTGCGCTGGTTGTCGGTAACCTGGTTGTTGGCGAAGCTTAACGCCATGTCTCTTGAACGCCGCACTTCCGCACGCGTCATCAGGTTGTTTTGCCACGTCACATCCACGTTGATAAGAGGATTGAACTGTTCGCTTATAGATACCTGGCCTATCTCGTATTCAGGGATATAGTTGCCGGTATTTGGATTTACGGCCGACTGGTATCCGTCCATTTCTTCGTAAGCCGATATCGACTGGAAGTTTCCGATGGTAAACGTGCTGCGGTAACCATGGCCGATGGTGAACGACCTGAAAAGCCTTCGGAAGGCAGGTATTCGCGACAGGCCGTCGTAGGTGACACGCCAGTTGGGCATGGGGATGCGCATGAAGGGGTTGAGGGTGACGCTGGAGGGGTCCCGTCCCGAATAAGCTGCAATAAATGCCGGAATCAGCACATCCTGGGATGTCGGGCCATAGCCAATGGGAAACAGTGTGGTGTCGCCGAACTCTGCCGGGGGCCAGTTCGGGTTTCTGTCGGCAAGGCGCTGAGCGATCTCCATGCGATATTGCTTGAAGTTCTCAAAGTTTTCCGATTTGTATGTTCGGTCATCGATACGTTCGAAAGTGGTCGCCAGCGCGAAGAAGGAAATGCTGAAGCTGCCTGTTTCCATGGGCGAGAAGGATCTGTACGAACCGTCTATGGCTGTATAGTACTCGCGATGGGTCAAAGCATGGTTCCGTTGTGCGGTGACCTCTATGCGCAGATCTCGGACAGGCTCTATTTGCGAGCGGGCGGTAAGGCTACGTGTGCGGCTTTGGCTAAAGGGGATGTTCAGCGGCACTATGTTACCTTCCGGGTCTGTATATTGTATGAGCCAGCCTTCTCTCGCCGCCTGGTGGCGTATGTCGTCCTGGCTGCCAAACAGGAATGCTGCCCCGGGTGCATTAAGGTCCCAGTTCTGGCCCAGGATGCCCACGTCAGGATCAAATCCGGGCAGCTGTGTGCCGCTGGTCTGGGTGTAATTTATCGACAGGTTACGCACAGACATCATCGTGCGCATCAGTCTTTCAAAAGCGATACGGACATAGTCGGGCCTGTCGACCTCCTCTTCTTCCCCCTCTTCTGCCGGTGGCCGGGGACTGCGTCCGGCCTGCTGACCGCCGCCTCTGCCACCGCCAGCCCTGTTGATTGCCTGCAGAAAACCTACTTTGTTGTACAGGTTCAGCAGGTTGGCATTTACGTTCAAGCGGATGGATTGCGAGTTTTCGATCGTGTTGCCAAGGTCCTCAGCCGCCCTGGGCGCTGCCACCCAGTCGAAATCAGCGCCATAGCTGGTATTGGCATTGATGAAATCTACCAGGGGAAGCCTGTTTAACGGCAGGTTGTAGGTCAGGTTTGCCCGGTGAGTGTAAAAAGTGGTCCGGCCAAGGCTTCGTATGTTTTGCATGATTATGTCCCGTGCCTCGTCGTCAATGGGCCCTTCCGGCTCATCAATCCTGGCATGCGTGGTGGCCTGGAACTCCAGGCGCAAAGCCCTGGTAAGGTCCCACCTGACATCATACATCCTGTCCCAGTCAAACGACTTTACGTAGTTAGGGTCAAGCCGGATCAGGCCGGCGCTTCTCTCTCGCATCAGCGACTCGGCATAGCCCCTGTCCATGCTGGTCTGAAAAGTCACCGACCGCGGCATGTAGTAAAAATTAAAGTCCCTGAACAAGCGCAGCAGGTCATGCTGGAACAGCGAAAAATTTGAGAAAGGAGTCACATTGGTAGGGCTGGTGGTATAATTGTAATTTATCGCGCCGCGCCAAAACTGTTGCCTGTCGTATTCTATATCTACATTTCTTGCATATACTTCTGTGTAGGCATAGGTAAAATCAAAATTTCCGGGGCTGTAAAACCGGTTTGCCCCCGATCCGGTATACGAAACGTTGGTGAAGTTCAGGTTCCGGCGCCTTACCAAATCCTGCGACATGCGTCTTATCGAATCGCGCTCAGCTTGCGTGTCGAAAGATTCAAGGTCATCATCAAAGAAAAGGTCGGGGTTCATCGGACTGTATTGCGGGTTGCTGATCGACTCCGAAAAGCTGAAGTGCATGGGGATACGCATATTGACAGCTTCCGGGAACAAACGCCCCAGCTCCAGGTTTGTGGCGATGTCATAGTTGATAACCTCTTCCATCTGCCTTTCACTAACACGCTGGTCGATGCTGCCAAATCCCGGCGTGCTCATATATCCGGCCAGGTTGATATTGCCCAGGTCGGCCAGGGTTGCATTTATACGGGCATTGGCAGCCCAGCCTCCCTGGTCGTTAAAGTCATACAGCCGCAACTCATTAACCCATACTTCAGCCGACTTCGGCAGCCCGTCGTCCTGGGGTGTGTCGGCCGTTTTCTTGGGGTTCCGTATCCCTATCATGATAACCTGGATGTTGCTTAACGTGGGGTTACCCACTATGGTCATCCTGTTATCGCCGTCGTACTGGGTAAAGGGCCTTGTCAGGGATACGCCGCTGCCGGATTCCCTGGACAGGGCATTGCGGTCGAGTTTCAGCTCCTGAAGCTTTTTGAACTCAACATCAAAGTTGTTCTCCTCGGGCCAGATAACCTCCGGGTTAAACGTTCGCGGGTGCCATGGAGTTATGGTAAGAGGCACCTCATATTCGTAGTAGTTTCCGGTGAAATCGGATCCCAGGCGAATAAACACGGTGAGATCGCCATCCTGCAGGTCTTCGTCTTCCCGAAGCTTTTCGGCATGGGCAAACATCTTCAACCGGTGGTATTGTCTTACATCCAGGTTGGCGTTTTTATAGACGGCCCTGGCATCACCGTCTTCCAGGTTGCTTACACGCATTGCCAGTGACTGCTCGTTGCGTTTGTGCATGGTGGTGGTTCCAAGATCCTGCTCTCTCTCAATCCCCGGAGGCAAGACGTAGGGGATAGGGTAGCGCTGTCCGTTCTCTTCAATGTTTACAGTAAAGACATCAAAGGTTGTCTCTTCTGTGTTTCCCGGAACGTATTCGCCGGGTGCCGAAAGCTCCCTGTCGTAGGTGCGCCAGTCGCCGCGGATAAGCTCAAGCGTCGCAAAACGGGTAATGATCGGTTGTTCAAAGCCCTTGAAGAACATGCGCATGTAACGGATGGAGGTGAAGTCCTGGATGTTGCCTATAACCTGGCGGTTGGGGTCACGCAAGGGCACCTTGAACTGATACCATTTTACGTTTTCCGTCTCCCCGTTGGGCAGGTTCACGGTGGCCTCCACCATGTCGGTAATGTAGTTGCTCCCTACCTCCATGTCTTCCGGGCGCAAACTGACGCGATACTGATAGTAGCGCTCCGTTTCGTTGAGGGTGCCGTCTTCGTTGATATCTTCCGTGTTCGGAACATTGGTTGCAGCCGTAGGATAAGGCTCGGGCGACATGTCGGAGGTGGGGCTGTTTCCTTCCAGGCCGTTAAACCGCTTGTACCTTTCCAGGATGCTGACCTCTTCCGCATCAAGGTCTGAACCCCGGAAATACTGGTAATTATCGGCTGAGGGGTCTTCCCATGCATCCTGGAAAGCCTGGGAACCTTCACCGTACTGAGCGGCAAGCGCATCAAGGAAGTGGCTGAAAAACGATCGTTCGTCCTCTGTACTGAGCCCGTCAAGCCCTACGTCCTGGTACTGCCGTGAGTCCGGGTTGTTGTCAAAAGCATTGGTGACAGCAGGTATTGTGGGCACCCTGCCCCAGGCTGTAGTGTCAACGTTTACAACCTCTTCATCTATCGGCAAGCCGTTTTCGAAACTTTTGCGGCCGTCGCGCAGCACATCCTCAGACACATCACCCAGGTTGAAATAAAGATCGCCGCCGCTATGGCCTTCATCGTATACGAAAGGATCCATCATCCAAAACTCGATGTACTCGATGTTTGCACTCTCAAAATCCGTTGTCGGAAGCGCACGCATCACACCGCCCCACCGTGTCTCAGGATCTATCAGGCTGCCGTCCTGGGCAATCCCGCTGCTAAAGTTCGACCCGGTGTCGTAGTTGTAGGGGCCCCGCTCCGAAGGGTAATAAGCCATGTTCAGGACAGAGATGGGAGAAGGCACACCTGTAGGACTCTCTTTGTTGGGCCATATCTCCGTTTCCAGCACTTCGCGGACAAAATGGTTGGACCGCTGATCGGGATCGTTGCGGATGTGGGAAGGAGTCAGGTTGTTGTTGCGGGTAAAGAGGGGGTCAATAGTATACCAGGCAAGGCGTGCCACGTTGTAACGGAACGCCAGGGTGGCCAGCGTGTCGGAAAAGCTTACAGGTGCAGCCTCCGGAAACAGGCCTGGCGTGGTCTGATGCTGGGGCGTGCTGGCAATGTGCCAGCGCTGTACGTTTTTCAGGTCAATTGCCGACTTGCTGGCCTCAAAATCATCGATATACGAAGTACCCGCACTGCCTATGTGACGCGAGTGACCAGGAATAAGATGGGCAAACTCCCCGTTGAAGGTGATTCGCGACACGGAATTGGATTCATAAAAAGGCAATCGGTTAAGAATGCGGGTGATGTACTCCGATTCGGTCGAATAGGTCGTGTTTAATCCCCAGATGGTGTTGGCAATGGGCTCGTCGCCAAAACTGACCTTTTGGGTCAGCGGACGCTCCGACAAACGCAAAATGGTACCCCCGATGTTGAAGTTGTCGCTGATGCGATGGTCCACATGCGTTCCCATAAGTGTCTTCGTTTGAAGACTGAACAGGTCGGAGCTCTCCAGGGAGATGTTGATGGGTGTGCCTGAGTTGAGAATACCCTCATTAAGGATTCTCACCCTTCCCAGGGAGTAATCTACCGAATAATCCACACCCTCGGTCAGGGGAACCCCTCCGGCAGTCACCACGACAGATCCCGGTGGGATGTTCATCGCATTAAGAGGTATTTCGGCTCCTGCATCCGACTGAAAACGGCCCTCAAGCAGCCAGCGGTTTTGCTCCGGGAACTGCTGTGCGTCGGTTTTGGTTTTCCTGTACAGGGCATCAAAAGCGTACTTGTCGCCGAGGTCTTCGTCCTCGAGCATTTTTCGCAAGTGCTCGCCGAAGGGTTCCACCACAGGGAAATATATCCTTCCGACGTCCGACTGTATCGTCCCGCCCCGGGTGGCTGCGTTGTCGATAAAGTCGAACACACCATCCGGATATGGGTCCATCTGTGTGTTAAGGCGGTCAAGGCCCATCACGCGGATAAGGGGTTTGCCTTCGATGACGCCTTCCTCAAGAAACCCGATCGGAACCCCGTAATCTTCGCTTTCGTAAAGGACGTTCAGCCTGAACTGGTCGCGGCTGACCTGGTAGGAGTCGAGGCTGTAAANGTTTTTCATCATCAGGTCCCACCGGGGATGATCGGTTTCGATGGTTGTACTTTTAAGCAGCTTAACTACAAGGCCGTCGGGAGCGCTGATATCACTTGAAAACTCACCCACCTGGTTGGTGATTTCCTGTCCGATGATCTCATACTCGAAGGCGACGGCAAGGACCTGGTCGGGGCTTATGGTGCGGTTCAGGGAAATAAAGCCCAGGCTGGGGTTGAACGTATACTCGTTGCTCCTGAGGCGCCGGGCGTTCTCAACATTCTCATAGTCGCTGCCCGATGAGAAGTCCAGTCCGCCGAGCGTACTGTTTACATTGCTGATGACACGGATATCGTCCGGGTTAACAACAGTGCCTCCGTTTGGGCCGCTGAAAATAAGGTTGTTAATCCTGTTGTCGGGAGGCGCTGAAGTACCCGGCCCGCTGACGCTGTTATGATGCGGATCGTATTCTCCCAGGTCTGCAAAGGCCACGATGTTGCGGTTGTCTTCGGTGGCGGCACCTACGTTGGTAACCCAAACCTCCATACGGGTTATGTTTATGCTGGAAGAGATGGTAGGCAGGGTGGAGAGGGCGTCGTCGTAGCGGTCGCGAAAATACTGGGCCAGGAAAAAGTGCCTGTTCTCCTCGTACTTGTCAGCCCGTATCTTGAATTCTGTCATCTGGGCTCCGCCGGTGACCTGTATGGATTGCGACTCCGTTTTCTGCTGGCTGAAGACAGTCGTCACCCGTGTGTTGCCAAACAGCATTTCGGTTTTGAAGCCAAAAAGGCCCTGGGCTCCCCTGATAAGGCTTCCGGGAAGCGGCAGGGTCACGTCACCGGCCTCCACAAGCTGCAGGATCTCGTCTTCGGTGCCCCGGTATTCGAGCTTCATCCTGTTGTCAAAGTCAAAAGCGGACTCGGTATTGTAGTTGGCGCCCAGCGTCACCTTGGTTCCAATGTCGGCTTCTATGGCCAGCTGTATCCTCTGCTGGAAGTCGAAGTTGGTGGTCCTTCTGCGCTGCTCATCCAGCGAAGGGTCTTCACGGTAGTTCGACATGACTCCGAAGATAAGCTCCGCCGACCCGCTGGGGCGGATGTCAATGGTGCTGCCCCCAAAGATCCTGTCAAAAAACTCGCTGCCGATATGGATCTCAGGGATCAGCCCGTCGCGCCGCTGGAAATCCTGCGGCTCGGCCCGCTCCCGCCAGTAGTGCTGCAGCCTCCTGTCCATATCGTACTCCAGAAACTCATCAAATGATATGTATACAGGACGGCCAATCACCATATCGCCGATACGCTGGGTCTTTATGAAGTTACCCGAATCGGGATCGTATTCATAATGCGTGGTGACAATCTGCGGATTCGTCATGGTGATCCCGGAAACCGGAAACCTGTCAAAGTCGTAGAGAACAAGACTTTCCATGATCAGCCCGGAAGGGGAGGCATCGCCGGCAGGCACTGTGTCATTATCGGCAACAGCCGTACCGGCTGAAGCGACAACAGGGAACAGGGAAATGCACCAAACAAACGAAAAATAAGTCAGTAATTGCCTTATTAGCACCAATTGTAATCTTTAATATCGAATCAAATACTTTTCAACGCTTCCTTTACAAGGTATTCTGCACTCGTAACATCGCCCTGATGCTTTTTCAAAATTGAATGAATGGCTTTCTGGGCAGAGGATTTGGCAAAACCCAACATTACTAAAGCAGATAACGCTTCCTCCCGTATAGTATTGTCTGTGCCTGCTAAAATTTCAGACTTTAGCACACCGTCTTTCCCTACCTTATCTTTCAGGTCGACAATGATACGGTTGGCAGACTTTTGCCCGATTCCTTTTATAGAGGCAAGCATGTTGATGTCGTTGCCCAGGATGGCGTTTTTGATCTCCGGGGGCGACATGGAAGACAGGATCATGCGTGCGGTATTGGGTCCAACCCCGCTGACAGATATGAGGTGCTTGAAAAGCTCCCGCTCCTCGTCGCCTGCAAATCCATACAATATATGCGCGTCTTCACGGATGACCTGATACGTGGCAATGCGCACCATTCCCTTGTCGGGCAGTGCATTGAACGTGTTCAGGCTTATGTGTACCATGTAGCCCACCCCATGGCAGTTGACCACCACGTAAGCAGGGTTTTTTTCTTCCAGGTTGCCTTCAAGAAATGAGATCATCGTCATGCATTGTTTTTAGCCTGCATTATCCTTGCTGTTTCTTCATCCCGGCTGCTTTGCTGTGAAACGCCTGAGGCAAAATGCTGTGCCGCCGGATTGCGGCTCCATGCACCTGCCCCGGGCGCAATGCATGCATAATGCAGGACAGCATCTGCCTTGTCAGCAGGCAGGATAAAAAAACGGTGTCAAAGGTAATAGAAAACCGTCAATTATACCTTTAACACCGTTAATAAAATTACCTGATGTCAGTATTGTAAATGCCTGCCTGTCACTAAGGTGCATTATGGCGGGTGTCTGGCCTCCATGGTTTCAGCAGGCTGCAGGCTGCTATTTAACTGCGTCAATAGCCGCCTGCATGGCATCGTTCAGCATGTCCTGCGGGGGAGGGGCGATCGAACCGCTTTCGATAAGTGCCTTTGTTGTTGCCCTGGCGTGTTCAATATCTTTTTTAGCCTGGTCGTATGCTTCCTGCCAGCTCATTTCCCTGCGTGCCACGCCGTCTTTTATGGCCTGCATAGCCACGTCGGCAGCTTCATAGGTGAACACCTCGTGTTCGTCCATCTTGGCAACGATGTTTTCGGGCGTAATGCCGCGTTTTTCAGAGAAGCGGGCAATTGCCTCGGCAGCCGCTATGGCCATGTTGTCAGTGATCTTGCGGGCTCTTACCAGCAAGGCTCCTTTAAGGATCCCGGGGAACCCGATAGAGTTGTTTACCTGGTTGGGAAAATCACCGCGTCCGGTTGCCACAATGAAGGCGCCTGCCTCTTTTGCAGCGTAGGGGTAGATCTCCGGCACCGGGTTGGCACATACAAAGACAATGGCTTTGTCTGCCATGGATTGTATCCATTCCTTCTTCACCACGTCGGGGCCTGGCTTTGACATGGAGATCATTACATCTGCTCCTTTGATGGCCTCTTCCATGGTGTCGATACGGTCAGGGTTGGTGGCCAGGCAAAGCTCCCATTTGCGATAAAAGCGTTTGTCTTCTTCGATATCTTTTCTGCCCCTGTGCAGGGCTCCTTTTGAGTCGAACAGTATCGACCTGGCGGGATCGGCTCCGGCAGCATTCACAATACGGGCAATGGTGGCATTGGATGCGCCCGCTCCGTTGTATACGATCTTAACGTCCTCTATCTTCTTGTCTGCCAGCTTAAGGGCGTTAATAAGGCCTGCCAGGGTGACACATGCGGTGCCTTGTGCATCGTCGTGCCAGACGGGGATGTCGCACTCTTCACGCAGGACGTCCAGCACGCGGTAGCAGTTGGGCTGTGAGATGTCCTCGAGGTTGATGGCTCCGAAACTGTGCTGTGACATTTTCACGAAGTCGATGATCTTTTCGGGGTCATTCCTGCCATCAGGCCCCCGGCTGTCAACACATATGGCGATACCATCAACGCCTCCCAGGTACTTCATCAGGAAGGCCTTGCCTTCCATCACGCCCATACCTCCCGGGGGAGTGCAGTCGCCGTCGCCAAGCACACGGGTCGAGTCGCTCACAACAGCTACCAGGTTTCCCCGGTTGCTAAGCTCATACGACGTGTCGTTGTCATCACGGATGGTGGTGGATATTTTTGACACCCCCGGCGTGTACCAGGCGTTAAACCAGTTGAAGCCCATCACCGGTGCCTTGGGAAGGGTTTGCATCTTCCCCCCGTAAAACCGGTGAGCACGAAGCGCCAGCTCCTTGTAAAAAAGGGTTTTGACCTTCGCTTTCTGCTCCTGCGAAAATGATTCGGGAATGAGTTCTTCGAGATTGTCAAGGGTGAGGTTTAGGTGTTTCATGGTGGTTTTGGTTTGGTTCGATGTAAAGATATGATATTTTGCGGGAGGGACAAAAAAATCAATGTTCAAGGATCTGGAAGAGTTCATCCAGTTCGGGGGTNAGGATNATTTCTGTGCGGCGGTTTCTGCGGCGTGCTTCGGGGCTGTCTTCGGGGTCNATTGGGTGGTGTTCGCCGCGGCCTGCGGCNATGAATCGTGCCGGGTCGATGTCGCCATGCTCCANNAGGATGCGCAGCACGGCCGTGGCCCGCAGCACGCTGAGCTCCCAGTTGTCTTTAATGGCGGCTCCNGGCCGGAAAGGCACATCGTCGGTGTGGCCTTCTATCATGATGTTGATCTCAGGTTTTTCTGCAAGCACATTCGCAAGTTCCAGCAAAGCCTCCCTGCCCTGGCTGTCTACACGGGTGCTTCCCGTCTCAAATAACAGTCGCTCTTCCATCGACACATATACTCTCCCTCCCTGGATATCAACCGACAACCCTTCGTCGAGGAAGCCGATCAAAGCATCCGATAAGGTGTTGCGCAGGTCACGGACTATCGAATCCTGCCTGTGCAGTATATCTTCCAGCTCGTCGACACGTGCCTCTTTCTCCTGTACCTCCGCCATCAGCCTGTTGAGCTCACGCTCTTTGGTTTCCATTTCGCGGGTGGCCTCTGCAAGCTCATCCTCACGGCGTTGCAGGTCTTCCTGCACCGCCTGCATACGTGCCAGGATCTGGCGCGTTTCTTCGGTTTTGCCCTCCATGACGGCCTCTGCCTGCTTCACATACTCTTCATGGGTGGTTTGCAGGCGGCGAAACTGCCTGCCCAGGTGCAGGGTGTCCTCTTCGAGCCGCTCCACACGGGCCGCAAGGGTATGTACTTCTTCAGAAAGCTGTGCGTTTTGGTCGCGGTAGGTGGCCAGGCTATCTGAAAGTGCCTCCTTGCCGGTAAGTGCCTGATCGTGCTTCTCCTGCAGCTCCTCAAGCTGACGCTTGGGTACGCAGGCACTGAATAAAAACAAAACAGCCAGAAAGGCCAGGGAAAGGGTTTTCATGGGGTTGAATTAAATGACAAAAAGACAAAAAGACAAAAGGTCTGCATTGCTCAGCATTACCGTGTCACCTGCATGCGTTCGGTCACGACCTTACCGTCGGCGGTTGTGACCCGTACAAAATACACACCCGTGTGCAGCCGGTCCACGTCGATGGTGGCTTGTCTCTGGTTGGGCTGTTGGCGCGCCACAGTGCGGCCTACCAGGTCGATGATTTGCACTTCGCTGATCACTGTCGCGGACTCTACATTGATATGATGGCGGGCCGGGTTCGGGTATACATTGATTGCCTGCGTATCTCCGGCGTCAGGTGTGTCATCGCTGCTGAGAGGAATGCCGTGATCCGGGAATGGCTCCGTGCTATACATGCGGTATTCGCCGGGTTCAAGACGTATCGGTTCGTTGGTGTCGGTGACCTCGAGCTCTTCCCGGCTGAAATACTCATACCAGGTGCCGGTTTCCTGGAAGTTTGGATAAATATCACCTTCTACCACGTCGAAGTTACCCAGCACGGTCACGTTTTTCGTGGGATGGTTCAGGTGGATGCGCTTCATTGCACCATCCAGGTACAGGTCGTAGTCGTCGGTGCGGAACACGTCGTGCTCCTGCTTGAGGTTGGCAAGCAGGGAATAGATGGTATATACGCGATGCCGGCGCCAGTCGTCAAAATAATCCCATCGTATGGGTTTGGGATCTGTGCGGCAGCCCGGGTCGATGGTGCCGTCCTGGCAGTGGTTGATAGAATAGTCGTATCCCAGCTCACCGAACTGCCAGATCATCTTTGGGCCGGGAATCGGAAAGTAGAAGGCGGCTACCAGCTCGGCCCGGCGAAGGGCTGTTGACAGGTTTTTGATGTCGTGGTCCGGGTTGGCTGAGTTGCCGAACTCCAGGTTTTTGAACATGATCCTTTCTTCGTCGTGGCTTTCCATGTACCCGATCAGGTGGGGGTCGTCCCAGCCGCGCTCTGTATAGGAGATCCATTCAAAGTTGCTGTTGTCAAGCCAGCCCATGGCGGCTTCCTGGTATGCGTGTGTGATGTTCCCCCAAAGCATCATGCCGTAGTCGGAAAGCTCCTGCTCTTCATTGTTGGCAGTAAAATGTTCAAGGATCACATAAGCGTCGGGGTTTACCTCCCACACTTCGTCGGCGATACGTTTCAGGTTGGCGATGCGGGCAGCATCGTAATGCCAGCCCTGGCCGCCTGTTTGCTCATTGGTGAAGCCTTTGGTGAAGTCGAAGCGGTATCCGTCGATGCGGAATTCTTCTATCCAATACTGGACAACGCGTTTGAAGAACTCTTGTGTATAGGGGCTGTCCTGGTCGAAGGTATTTCCCCAGCACCAGGGCTCGTGCGGGCAGTCTACCAGGTACCACGGATTATCCGGTGAGGGTTTTCCCCAGTCGCCGGCGTCCGGGTCAAAATACATCTGCACCATGGGTGACAGGTTGAAGCTGTGGTTGAGCACAATATCCAGCACGACGGCCATGCCGCGTTCGTGTGCCGCGTCGATGAACTCCTTGTAGTCACGGCGTGTGCCGTAGGCCTTGTCGGTGGCAAAATAGAGTGCGGGGTTGTAGCCCCAGGAGATGTTGCCTTCAAACTGGTTGATGGGCATCAGCTCGATCACGTTCACGCCAAGCTCCTGGAGGTAGTCCAGTGAGTCTTTCACGGTCCTGATCGCGCTGGTCTCTACAAAATCGCGGATAAGCAGTTCATAGATCACCATGTCTTCCACTGCCGGGGGGGTGAAGTCGTTCACCTGCCACTCATAGGGTGTGCGTCCGGGATGCATGATGCTTACCAGCCCTTGTGTTTGCCCGTCGGGGTAAGGCTTAAGGCCGGGGTAGTTGAATTCATCGATCCAGTGGTCGTTCCAGGGGTCCAGCACCTTATGGGTGTAGGGGTCAGCGAGGCGCAGCTCACCGTCGATATAATACTGGAACCCATATTCGGTGTCTTCCTCCAGGCCGGTGAGCGTCAGCCAGTAACGGGTGCCATCCGGTGTCCGGTACATCTGGTAGTCGTCATCCAGCAACCAGTCATTGAAGTCGCCGATCACAAAGACAAAGTCCTTGAGCGCTGGCGGGTCGTGGAGCACCAGGGTCACCGTGGTTTCATCGATGTAGTTGATGCCGTTTTCCACGCCACCGGGTAGCGGCATTTCCGTCACATCCTGTCTGACGAACACGGAAGTTTCCGCCTCGGCCGTATCTCCGTTGCCATAGGCCCTGACAAGGATCTGCCGGGTTCCGTAATCCACGGCCACCCAGTCGTAGCTCAGCTGGTCGTCAGGGGTTGAAACAATGTAATTGTCGTCGATGAACAAGGCAATAGAGTCCGATTCATTGGCAGCCGCCCGGATGGGTACTTCATCTCCCAAGGCAAACATGGGTTGCAGCCCGGAAGGCGACTGAATGGCAACTTTTAAGCCTGGTCCCACCACGTCCACGAAAAGGTCTTCCGTTTGCGGGCTGCCTTCGGCCGCCCGGAACACGAAATTCATGCTGGTGATGGCTTCATCGGCCGGAACACCATAAAAATCACGTATGGACGGG
>SL_5KL_010_SEDDRAFT_10000294_pt1 | contig 32195 bp, 27 predicted proteins | sample SodLakKL_010_SED_FD_9118 | JGI IMG/M metagenome (IMG submission 9118) | reverse complement strand
TTGTTGCCAAAAGTATCCAGGTCAAAAGTAGTATTAAGGGTCTTATCATTCTCTGCATACTGTACTTCGAGAGTCCTGCCTCCGTATTTTAGCTTTAAGTTTTGGGGAGTGTCAATTTCAGCGGTTTTATCTTCAGCTATAAAAACAACCTTGGCGCAGAGTTCTTCAACATCATGCATAGGGTGAGTTTTCAGCAGGACTGTTCCGCCTTTTTCCCGAAATTCTTTAATGATATCTTTAATTATGCGGGAGTTCTTTGGATCCAGTCCCATGGTCGGTTCATCCAAAAATAAAATCCTGGGAGTATTAAGTAAAGTCCGGACAAAGTTAAGAAGCACCTTCATTCCCTTTGAGTATTCGGCTACTTTTTTATCTTTGTCATTATTTAATCCAAGTATAAACATAAGAAAGCCTCCTCCTGTTTACCTTTTCAGGTTATTTCCAAAAATATTGTGCAATTAGTAAATAGCTTTTTTAGTACAGAAGGTCCTAAATCTGGAACCTTAATATCTTTTCATCAGGTAAATTTAAAATAGACTTTTCCCCGGAAATTTTTTATTTATGACCTTTTTAACTTGGGATCAAGAGCATCTCGAACTGCGTCTCCTACAAAGTTTATGGAAATCAAGGTTAAGAAAATGCATAGGCCGGGCCAGATAGCAAGCCAGGGAGCAGTTGTGAGATATTGTCTTGAATTCATTAACATATTTCCCCAAGAAGGGGTGGGAGGTTGAATTCCAAGTCCCAGAAAACTTAGCTGAGATTCTGAGAGAATTGCTCCGGCTACCTGTAATGTCATTGCTACCAGAACTGGAGCGAGTGTATTGGGGATTATATGGCGGATTATAATTCTTCGATTTGTGGCTCCTAAAGCTTTGGCAGCCTTGGAAAAATCCTGTTCTTTTAGAGAAAGAGTCTGGCTTCTAACAACTCGAGCAATGGACATCCAGCCGATAATGGAAAGAGCGATAATCATGGTTTCAAAACTTGGTCCAAGAATATAAGTAAGAAGCATTAAAATTGGTAGTGATGGAATGGAAAGCATGAAATCTACAAATCTCATGATAATAGAATCGACAATTCCACCAAAATAACCCGAAGTTGCCCCAACAATGGTTCCCACAGATACGCTGATCAAAGCAACTATTACTCCCAGGGAAAGTGAAATTCTGGCCGCAGCAACGATACGGGAAAAAACGTCCCGGCCCAATTCATCAGTTCCCAGGAGGTGAATGTCAGAAAAGCCAGTAAATGTCCTTGATGAAGTAATACCACCCGTTTCTAAATTGATTATCCGGTGACGTCCGTTATTCCAATAAGTGTGAATACGAGATTCTTCTCCGGAACGAGAGGCAATAATTTCTCCTTCATGAGTTCGCTCCCAGACTTTTTCTTTTTTTTCCAGGTCGAAACCCATGGTTAGTCCGCCTTTGAAAGCCAGGAATACTGTTTCTCCAACAATATTCATGTAGACTGGTTCGCTGGGATTTCTCGGAGTTAGGCCCAGTTTTTTTGACTCGGAAGAAATCAGGTTATAAGAATAAAGGTAGCCATTGGCAAAATAGTAGACTTTTTTATCTTTAGAGAAAGCTATTTCAGGGGAAGGGTTTTTAAATTTAGATAGAACTTCTTTTTCACCATCCCAACTGAAGGAAATTAATTCTCCAGCACCATTAATAATCAGGGGGGCATTCATTTCGCCAAAAAATCTTTTTAATGTTCCTGCAACCACCACCTCGGAGATTTTTTCCCCATCTTGATTGAATAAAGCAAATTTTTCTCCGCTCCTGATGAGGATTCCTTCGGAGGTTTTCCATATTTTTTCCAGGGGGCTTTCCAGATCAATTTTCCACTCTGTTGTTCCATTAATGAGATTTAATGCTTTAAGGTTATTTTCCTCAGTTCCAATAAACAAATATTCATGAGCAATTATTGGAGGAGTTGTAATTTGTTCTTCGAGATTTTGATACCAGGAAGGAATGCCAAAGACTAAATCCTCAGAGTATATTTCCCCGTTATTCATGGTGAGAACAGAAATAGAGCTTGAAGCAGAGATCCCCGTAGGAATTACCCTCCTGATTGTTGGTGGAGAAAAGCGATTACGCAGATTCTGTTGAGCTATTGAATGGGGGGTTATCTGGTTACTTAAGATAGCAGCTAAGGAAAAAAGAAGAAAGATAGCCAGCCCAAATACCCCCAGTTTATGGCGAAAAAACCGGCTAAAAGCCATTCTTGAAAAACTGGGGGAGGGTTTTTCAATCAGCTTTTTTGGGCCCTGCCAGTTATTGTTATTGGTCATTTTAACCCACCTATTCCCTTGGGGTTTAGTCATAGCGGATCCTGGGGTCGATCCAGGCATAAAGAATGTCAGCCAAAAGGTTAAACAGGACGACAAGAACAGCAATAATCATTATGATAGCCATCGAAACAAAATTATCCTGGTTAATTAGAGAATGCCAGAATAAGCGTCCCATTCCCGGGTAGACAAAGACTGCCTCGGTAATTACAGCGCCCCCCAGCATCATTGGGATTGCCATCATAACCAGTGTAATAACTGGCAAAATAGCATTACGGAGAGCATGCTTATAGATTATTTTTCGCTCGGCAATTCCTTTTGCTCGTGCGGTCCGAATATAATCTTCCCGGATGACCTCTAGCATGGTTGAACGCATGTAACGCATCCAGCCTGCAAGTGAACTCATTCCCAGGGTTATCATAGGAAGTATTAAGTGGTGAAGCCGATCCAATAATTGGCTAAAAAAATCAGGAGGAACGCGAATACTTTGAAATCCCCCCACAGGGGTCCACTCCAGTTGGACGGAAAACAAAAATAGTAATAAAAGTCCCAGCCAGTGATTGGGCACAGAAAAGCCGAAAAAAGAAAAACCTGTCCAGAAGTAATCTGCCAGGGAATACTGGCGAAGTGCAGAGTAAATACCGATGGGAATAGCAACAAATAGGGATAGAATGAAAGAAGAAAAAACCAGGTAAAACGTGTTTTCAACATTGCGAGCAATCAGGGTGGTAACCGGAACTTTGTATTGTTGTGATGAGCCCAAATCTCTCTCAAAAATAACCCCTTCCATCCACCGTAGATACCGCATTTGGAATGGCTGGTCCAGTCCGTAAATTCGCCTTAAATTGGCAAGATCTTCCTCACTCATGTCTGGATCTGCCATCATTAATTCTGCCAGAGGATCACCGGGCATAGCATTGAGCAGAGCGAAGGTTGCAAGAGAAATAAGGAAAAGTACAGGAATAACCTGTAAAATTCTCCGAATTACATAAACCCACATTATATTTCCACCTCATTGGAAAATACTTTTGGGTAAAGGATCGCCAAAAAGGCGATCCTTTACCAAGGAGTTGCCTAGTGAATGTCCCATTGGTGAATATTCCAGGTATCAGGGGAGTTGCATCCCGTGGGCTTGATTCCTGAAATATTGTTATGCCAGATTGTAATGTCTAAGTTGAAAAACAGAGGAAGTGAGGGGAGGTCCCTGGTCCAGAGTTGTAAAAAGCGTGTATTGAGTTCCTGTCTGCGACTTTCATCCATTTCTTGCAACATTTCATCCAGGATTTCACTGGCCTCTTCGTTTTCCCAACCTGAAACGTTTTGACCTTCCCAGTTATTTTCTTCTCTGGGTATGGCATCCATGTGCCAGATAGTATCGCCCATTGAGGTAGGAGAACTAACCCAGGCAAAAAGTATCATATGGGGCCAGGCCCTTTTGTATAGATGTCCGTGGTCGAAAAGAGCTGTGGAAACCATATTGTTAATCTCTACCTGGATTCCAATTTCAGCCCATTGTTGAGCGAGAATCTGCTGGGCAAGCTCCCGGGAAGAGTTTCCTGCAGTAGTTCGGATATCAAGAATCAGTTTTTTGCCTGTATCCTGGTGGGTCATTATCCCATCCGGCCCCCGAGCAAAACCGGCAGCAGCAAGAAGCGCTTCTGCTCTTTCAGGGTTGTACTCATAAACCGTCATAACATCATAGGCGTCATCAACCAAATGAGGGTGGCGTGGAGACATGGGCATTTCAGACGAAGATATAACTCCTTCATATACTGTTTCCAATATTTCTTCTTTGTCTGTTGCATGCATTAAAGCCCGGCGAACCCGAACATCCTGGAAAGGTTCGAAATCTCGGGTATTGAGATCAATATGCTCCCAGGTAATTGCTTCAATGAAATCAACATGAATTTTTTCCGGGTCTACTGAACGTTGCAGGGCAATTGCGCTGTCAAAATGGAGAGTGGGGTTAATACTGGCCTGGACCTCTCCGGTTTCAATCATGAATCTCAGGGTTTCGGTATCTTCAACAAAGCGGAAAACAATGGTGTCAATTATTGGTTTTCCCCGATAAAAATCTGGATTTGCAGCCAATTCAATATGGCTTCCGGAGACCCACTCTTTTAATTTATAAGGACCAATACCAAAAAACCCTGTTCTCCAGTAATTATGTTCAACTATGGCTTCAATATCGTCCTGTTCGTATGGCTCTGAGAAAATATGGGCAGGCATGGGCATAAAACCCAGAACTTGCCCGTCTGCGAATGGGTAGAGCTGGTTATAATGCAATTTCATTTCATAATCGCCAAGTACTTCAATTTCTTCAATATAACGGGCGACGGTCTTAGTGATGGCAGGATAATCATCGTGCATTGTTATATTGTAGCCTATTACAAAATCTTCAGTTGTGAAGGGCTCTCCGTCGTGCCAGGTAATATCTTCGCGTAGCTTCCAATGGACCACCATGGCTTCATTTTCCTCGTCAACAACCCAGGTTCCGTCCTGGACATTGGGGCGGTATTGAGTGACATTGGGGTGAAGATCCCAGTTGTTATCGCGATAAAGCATAGGCATTGTGGGATTAATTGTGTTTTCAACCTGGGTTCCTGCAGCCATAGAAAACATGGTTCCAAATCCATCGGGCTCCTGGGATATTCCTATTTCCAGGATTTTTTCCTCAGCTGTAGCGACTGCAGTGGTCAAAATTAGGGTCAGCACAAAGAAAATAATAAGTTTTCTTTTCACTTAAAAACCTCCTTGATTTATGATATTGGGTTTGCAAAACAAGATTAATCTCTTTTTATCACCTCGCTTTCCTAGTTCCTTGTTTGAATGTGTAGAATAAAAGTCTGTTTTTTCCGAAATTGAAGGTCAAAGTTTCTATGATTTCGAGCATATCCAGGTAAGTAGATGGGTGTTCCCTATCTTGACTATTCAGAAATATAAGAAATTTCCGGGGCTTTTTCTGGCGGGGTTTGGGGCTGATGATTTCCTGAATTTTCATTTGTCCCAGGGTGCTTTCCATTGGAGCGCCTACTGCAGGTTTTTTTACCCTTATGTTCTCTTAACAGCGAACTTGTTCCGGCTTTTACCTTATGATCGTGAAGTTTTTGGGCAATGTAGGCCAGGCTCTTGTCGAACATTTTATCTTCCCCTTTCTATTTTATCTGACTTTTTTCTAGCGGGGATAAGGGCTTCTTAGTTGCAATTATTAGTTACCGTAGTAACTATTATATTTTAGCGTCGCTTTCCTTGTCAAAGGATAAAAAAAGGCAAAATAATGTGATTAACTTGACTGAGCTTCTTTTAGAGTGTATAATAGTTACCATAGTAACTATTAATTGATTTTTTGGGGGTATTCCATGGACTCAACTTATAAAGATCTGCAAAAAATTGGTTTTACGGAAAATGAAGCGCGGGTTTATGTGGCTCTTTTGGAAAAGCCAGATAGTACCGGTTATGAAGCCAGTCGGGTTTCGGGAGTACCCAGAGCTAAAGTTTATGAGGTTCTGGCTTCAATGGAACGAAAAGGGCTATTAATGGTAACCTCCAGAGAAGATCGACAGCTTTACCGGGTAATCCCCCCGGAAGTTTTGCTGGAGAATCAAAAAAGAGAAATGGAAGAAGTAATTTATAACCTTGAAACCAATCTGAAGAAAATGGAGAAAAAAGACCAGGCAGAATCCATGGTCTCTCTTCAGGGTAGGGAAAAAGTGCTTGAGATGGCACGAACAATGGTTAAAAAATCTGGGGTTAGAATTTTTGCCTGCGGGTGGCCTGAGGAACTGCAGGTGCTGGAAAAAGATTTGATTTCTGCCAGTCAAAGCGGGACACGGGAGTATATTCTTAGTTTTGGAGAAGTGGATTTTCCGAATTTAAATGTTTTTCAACACCCCATATCTCCAATGCTTTTATTGAGGGTTATTACTATTGGACGGTGGTTAACCCTCGTAATTGATAACCGGGAAGTTCTAATTGCGCAGATTCACGATAAACAGAAAACAAGGGCCCTTTGGACCAAAAATCCTGCCGTTGTTCAAACGGCAGGAGGATGGGTAACAAACGATATTTCCTTTCACTTTGTAATGCAAAAAATACGGGAAATTATTCAGGATAAACCCAAAGACCCAGGGGAAAGATTGAAAGAATTGCGCGAGGAAGCGCGGGGACTGTGGAAGGGAATGTGGTCCCTTGAGGAAAATGAAACTGGAGCTTTTGAAGAAACAGAAACTGATTTAGACCTGGGAGAACTCTGGGAAAAAATAGAACGAAGGAATAGTGGGAAAAGTTTTAATCAGTCCGGTATTGTTCAGATTAACCTGAAAGGAAAAGAGCAGAAGACCTGGCAATTAATAATTAAATCTTTTGGCCTCGAGGTTGTTGACGGGAGAAGTGAAAAGCCGGATTTGCTTTTGGAAATGTTTCCGAAGGATCTGCAAGATATAATAGAAGGAGATCTACCTTTTAATGCCCTCTTACCCCGGATAAGGGTGATGATCGAGGGGGATTTTGAGCTGGCCAGAGTTTTACCGGAAATATTTGGTTAGTTTTTATCAAAGGGGAGATATTGATCCTGAGCTGAGGCTTGGAAGCAGCCACCCCAAAAATATCACACTGTTATGCTGGAATTCTAATCTGTGCCCTGATTGGGTCAAGGGACAGTATAGTATACGGGCGCAGTTTTCGCCTGCAAAAAAAGCAAAGGAGGTGCCCAGGGGGTTCTAAATGCGGTTAGAAAATGGATGGAGAGCGAAGAGGCATAGAGAAGCTTGACTGGACAAGTACAGGTCAAGCAGGTGCAAAAGTGGGGTAATTTATCCAGCGGGGAATAGCGGTATCCTGGTTGCTCAAGGGAAATAAACAAATTCTGGGATAACAGGCATATCTCCTCCAGGAGTTCACATCTAAGGCAGGGGATTTATACTTTCCAGAGATAAATTTTTTAAACGATTTCAGACAAACTATTTCCAAGGGGGGGGGAGAAGATGGAAGAAAAAAGGAAGCTCCTTTATGTGACCAGCAAGGTTGGTCTATACTTTGCGGGTTTTATATCGGCCTGATGGGGTTGGTTTTATTTTCTTTCCCGGGGATAATTTTTGGTAAAATTATCTCTGAAGAAAACTTGCCTATTGTTTCGGGAATGCTGAAGGGTGCAGGGGTAGCCACCCTTCCTTATGTGGTTTTGTATTACCTCTTTATTATAGAACCTCGAAGAAACCTCTGGGCTGGTTTAACCATTGTTATTGCCAATATCTTTGCAGTTATGGTGAATTTTTATTCTCTGGTGCAAAGAGAATACGAAATTATTCACCCCCTGGTAGATTTGCCAATGGAAGTTATTAGTATCTTTGCTGTACTGGTTTATTTTATGGTTAATCATTTTAAATGAAAAATTTTTAGCTTGACCTGGAGTTAACTACAGGTTTAGTTTTTTAATAAGAGGTCATAGTTTTTAAGATAGGAGAGTTTCCTCAAAGACCGGGTTTAGCACTATTGTTTTGCGTAATTATGATAGGCTGGGAGTATTACAGGGAAAATGGGATGGAAAAGACAGAGTATTTTCCAGGGAGGAATGGGAAGAGCAACAATGATTGTTAGTTTAAGGGAAATAAGCTTTGGGTTAAAGGAAATAAAAGAACTACTGGTGCTGGATCAGAAAGGGAAAAGAACGCAGGAAGAAATATTCCAACCTCCGGGCCTCGCTGGAGAAATCCTGTGGGAGAGTAGGTCGCTGCCGCATACTTTTTTACCCCCGTCTAATTCTGGCGGGGGTTTTATGTTGCGGTGGAAAAAGGTTTTTTCAGTTTGGCCGCGAATCCCTTTATATCCCTGGAAAGGAGCGGTAAGCATGGTCTGGATTCGCCGGGGGAAACCAGGGGATAAAGCAGCCATTGCCCGCGTCCATGTTGATACCTGGAAGTATTCCTACCAGGGCCTGGTCAGGCAACAGTTTTTGGAGTCCCTGTCCCGGGAAAAAGCTGTGCAGACCTGGCAGAAAATATTTGCAGAAAAAAATCCAGGTCAGTTTATATTTGTGGCAGAGGATCAAAAAGAAGGAATAATTGGTTTTATTAGCGGTGGAAGGTCCCGGGATGAAGAAAGTTACTGTGATGCAGAAATATATGCCCTGTATATAATGCCCCACTGGCAGGGGCAGGGTGTGGGGAGAAAATTAATGGAAAAGGTTAAAAGCTTTCTCAAGGGCCAGGGATTAAAATCCTTTTATCTCTGGACCCTGGCTGCAGGCAAAAGCCGCAGGTTTTATGAAAACCTGGGAGGGAAATGGATTGCCAGTAAACAGGAAGTAATCGGAGAAGTAGAATATCCCATGGTGGGTTATGCCTGGGAAATAGAAAGGGCAGAAGAATAACTCCTGAGTGTTCTATTCAAGGGTCAGGTTGTTCTCAGAGGGCTTTAACTGAGCGAACAGGCATCCACAATAACTGATAGAAGGGGGAAAAGCCTGACACGGGCAAATCTTATCCGGATAATACATAATTATCAAGAAGGGTTAAAGGTTTAAAGGAAAAGCTGGAGAACAAGAAACAGTAGAGAGGGGGTCAGGAAAATTGTACCTGGTTTTTTTCGCTCTGATCATTATCGGCTATTTGCTGGGATCCATCCCCTGGGGCTTTATTGTTTGTAAGCTGAAAAAAATCAACATCCGGGAAATAGGGAGCGGCAACATAGGAGCTACTAATGTTTACCGGGCTCTGGGTTTTCGGTGGGCTGCAGTTGTGGGCGCTCTAGATGTTTTAAAAGGAGTGGTTCCTACCATTATTGCCCTGCAGATACTTGATACGGATCTCCTTATTTTGGTTGTTGGAATGGCCGCGGTTGCCGGTCATAACTGGTCAATTTTTGTGGGTTTTAAAGGGGGCCGAGGGGTGGCTACCACGGGCGGAGTGGTTCTGGTTTTAATGCCCTGGATTTCCCTGTTTGTTGTTCTGGTCTGGGCGTTAATTGTAAAATTAACCCGGTACGTTTCACTGGGTTCAATTGCTGCTGCTGTAATATTCCCTATCCTGGCTTTTTTCTATGCTTCTTTACCCTACTTTATTTTTACCCTGCTCCTGGCTGCAGCCATAATCATTCAGCACCGGCCCAATATAAAGAGACTGCTGGCAGGGGAAGAAAACCGGGTATGAATGGTTCCCCTGCATATCTGCTTCAGAAATAAGCCCCCTCCAGGTTTTTTAAATAAAAAAAGCCCTGTTAGAAACAGGGCGTGGTTTTAAAGGAAGGCCGGGTGAAAATAAGGGGTTTTATCTGGTGTCTTTATCCGGGTTAAGGGGAAAAAACAGATGTCATAAATTACCTGACCCCAGGCCCGTGAAGCCAGGGCAGGAGGGATATCCTGAGCAGAGCTGAAACAGGGGGCAATAAAGGAGACGCCCTGCTGACGGGCTTTCAGCCGAGCTCCCTCCAGGATTCCCGGTATTTCTCGGGCTTCGAGCTGCTCCAGTTCATAGATCAACCAGCCCCTTACTTTTTGTCCTGGAGCAGGGCGCTTGGAAAAGGGAAGTTCTTTTTTCAACAGGTGGGGTAGAAGACGGGGCCAGGCGGTCTGATAATCCAGGGAAAACTGGAATTCCGGGCCTGGTTCCCAGACTTTAGCTGCTCGGGAAGGACCCTGGACCTCCCCCTGATATCTATCCAGAAAGGCAGGGGGGATTTCCAGCGGGAACAGTTCCATTTCTCCAGCCCCACTGATGTTTACCGTATGCTCTTTAGGGGTTTCTTCTTTTTTGGGGGTGAAATGGCCGGCCTGACCCCGGGGAGCCAGGGGCCTGTGGACCGGTAGAAAGTAGATAACCTGTTCCCCGATAATCTCCGGTTCAGGATGCTCATCCCATTTCAGGTAATGCTGCTCATTACGGGGTTGATAGCAGAAAAAAAAGGATAATTCCTGTTCTTCAGCATGAATTGAGAGGGCCGACCACAGCCGAGAGACCACCTGGGGGCGGTAATTTTTTACCTTTAGATCATAAAGAATACCCCCCAGAACATTGTCGCCTCTAAAGCATAGTTTAAATTGTCCGGATCCAATGGAGGCCAGCACCTTTTTTTCGTCTACATCCCGGGCTATTAATTCCAGGTTGTTGGGGAAAAAGCTTTCTGCTGAAACCAGAGGGTTTTTTTCCACTTGAATCTGAATGCGGTCTCCGGGGTTCCAGGGCATATTTATAATTTCTTTTTGTTCTCGATCCCCGGGGCGGGGTTCCCTGATTATCATCTAATAGCCTCCCTGGCCTGAAATTTTCGAGGATTTCTCTTAAATAATTCGGTTTAAGGAGGCAAAAACCTTCAATAAAGGGGTGTGGTTTTTGTGGAACAATTATTTCAGAAAGGCAAACCATTGAAAGACTACCTCCAAAGCGGAGATAAAGGCATCCAGGAAAAGGTGAAAAGGTTATATGAAAGAGCCCAAAAGGTCGAATTCCAACAGGAGGGCCTGAAAATGAAAAAAATTCTCCTGTTTTCCGAGTTCTGGTGTCCTGATTGTCTGGTCCTCAGCGGGGCGTTAAAGGTATTTAAAGAAAATAATCCAGCCCTGGAGGTCAGGGTTCTACCCAGGGATGATTATCTCCCTATTCTCTCGGAACATTCTATCGATGGTAAAGCTCGTATTCCCCTGTTATTAGTCCTTGATGAGAAGGGGCAGATTCAGGGGAAAATTTCCGAAGTCCCCTCTTCCCTGCGGGAAAAAATAAAGGATAAAAATCAGCACCGGGATTACCGGGCCGGGAAATTAATGGAGCCATTAATGGAGGAACTAAAAACTCTGCTGTATTAAAATCCCATGTTTTAATTAAAATTTCTGGAAGGGAATATGTTTGTCGCCCCCATCCTGGTCCAGGGTAAATTTCAAGTGATATGGTGGGGAAAAGAAGCAACAAGTTCCAGTTATCTTTAAACTGCAGGCAGGCCAGTTGAGAGAGAAGTTTTGAGGGCACAGGTATTGACAGTGGACCTCAGGGTCGATATAATATTAAGGGAACAATGATCCCCGATAGCTCAGCCGGTAGAGCAGGTGGCTGTTAACCACCGAGTCGCAGGTTCGAGTCCTGCTCGGGGAGCCAGATGACTGCAAACGCCATCGAAGTAAAGATGGCGTTTTTTTGGGAGTTGGGAAAATGGCCGGCATGGGGACCCTGTACAATGTTATCCTCATAATAATAGGGACTTTGCTGGGTGTGAGATTCAAAAAGTTACTACCCGGCCGGTTCTCGGAAATTTTGTTGCAGGGAGTAAGCCTGTTCATCATTTTTGTGGGCATTGCTTTGCTGCGGGAGGGACAGGAGGAAATTATTTTACTCCTGAGCCTGATCGGGGGGATCCTCATTGGAGAAACCCTTGACTTATCGGGATTCCTCAATCGGTTAGGAGCACGCTTTGACGAAAAGGCTGCTTCCCCATTAGCCCGGGGTTTTATCACCGCCTCCCTATTATATTGTATAGGTCCCATGGCCATTATCGGGAGCCTGGCCGATGGTTTGACCGGGGATAGCCATATTCTGGCTACCAAGGCAGTAATTGATGGTATTGCGGCAATTCCCCTGGCCGCAGCCCTCGGAATAGGGGTTATGTTGTCGGCTGTGCCCCTGATTCTTTATCAGGGAGGTATTACCCTGCTGGCTGTTTTCCTGGAAGGTTTTTTCAGCGAAAACGCGATTGGGGAAATTTCTGCCCTGGGAGGCATAATAATGCTGGCCATGGGCCTGGATTTACTGGGGATAAAAAAAATCAGGGTAGCCAACTTTTTGCCTGCTCTGCCTCTTTTGATGATTATTTTGTACTTTCTCGACCTTTAGGAGGGTAAAAGATGAAAGAACTCCAGAGAAAAATCCAGGAACGAATAGATAGTTTCCCGGGGCGGGCTGGCCTGGCCCTTATGCATCGGGAAGAAAAAAGGACAATTATTATCAATGGGGAGCAGCGTTTTCATGCAGCCAGTATAATCAAAATCCCCATCCTCTACGAAGCCCTACAGCAGGTGGGTCAGGGCCGATTGGAAATGGATAGGGAATATCCCCTGCCGCAAGAAGAAAAGGTAGGCGGTGCAGGAGTTTTAAATTTGCTCCATTCCGGGCTGAAACTTTCCCTTGCTGATCTGCTGCATTTAATGATTGTTATCAGCGACAATACTGCAACCAATATGCTTATTGATATTGTTGGCCGTGAAAATGTGAATAAAACCCTGGATGAAATTGGTTGCCCGGATACTTTCCTGGCTCGCAAGTTAATGCGCCCCGTTTCAGACCTGTACAGCTATACTTCTGCCCTGGATACTGTTGGTATTCTGGATCGGATATATGAAGACTTTTATGAACTGGGTATGCCCATTTTACGGAAGCAGCAATTCAACGACTGCCTGTCCCGGGATATCCGGGTTTGTAAAAAGTGTAAAGAATGGATTGGCTCTGCTTCTCACTGCCCAAAATGCCGGAGTGCGATCAATCAACTGCAACAGGAAAAAGTTGTTTTTGCCCACAAAACCGGGGAGATAACCGGGGCTGTCCATGATGGCGGGATATGGGAACTCCCAGGGGCTACCGTAATAATTGCGCTACTTACAGATCAACTTCCCGATAATAGAGATGGAAAATTTCTCCAGGCCCGCCTGGGAGCAGATTTATTCCANTTTTTTTCTTAAAAAAGAAGGAAAACCACTATTTTAATAGAAAAAGTTTTTGGATAAGAAACAATCCAAAATAAATTAATTACAAGGAGTGATTTACAGATGAGAAAAGGGATTTTAGCAGTATTAGCTCTGAGCCTGGTCCTGGGACTGGCCTTTTTTACCCAGGGTACAGGGGCAGGAAGCAATGTTTTTGAAGATGGTACTTTCATGGGTTATTCTGACGCCACTGACCGTGGTTATGTGGATGCAGAAGTCACTCTTGAGAATGATCAGATTGTTGATGTAGTTATAAGGGGTTATGGTGATCTGGGAACCGAAAAACCCGAGGACTATCCCTGGGCAGAGTACCACGAAGCCATTGAAGACCTGCCCGAGCTTTACGTGGAAAGAGATCACTGGGATGTAGATATCATTACCGAGGCCACGGGAACTTCTCTGCAGGCCAATCAGGCTGTATATCGAGCCATGGCCCGGGCCCGAGTTGAACCAACCAATCTTACCAATGAATACTTTGAAGGAACTTTCATGGCAATTTCTGATAAAACTGAGCGGGGCTGGGTTATTGTCTGGGTAACCATTTCCAATGATAAAATAACTGATTTCCGCCTGCATGAAACCCAGCAGGACAATGATCGCTGGGTCCGTAAAGGTGAAGACTATCCCTGGGATGAGTACCATGAGCTGCTTGAAGTTCTGCCCGAGCAGATAATTGAAGCTCAGAGCCTGGATGTTGATGGATTAAGCGAAGCTACCGGCACTTTTAATCGTGCTATTCAGGCAGCAGAGCGGGCGCTGGAAAAAGCCCAGCGATAATCACTAATTTCCCCGGGAGCTGATTGCTCTCGGGGTTGTTTTTTGGTGTAAAAAGCAGGTGAGGCTGATGCAGGAGAAAAAAGAACTGAATAAAAGAATTCTCCGGCTGGGAATTCCGATAATGCTGGGCAATCTTTCCCAGACCCTGATGAGTACAGCAGATACTATTATGGTGGCCAGGTTGAGCCGGGAGGCTCTGGCAGCTGCAGGGTTGGGGAATATTTTTACTTTTACCTTTTTATTTCCCCTGGGTCTTCTGGCCATGGGGACCAGGATAAAAGTTGCTCGCCGGGTAGGAGAAAAAAAATTGCATCAGGTGGGTATGGTGGTAGATAACTCTCTGGCCCTGGGATTGGGCCTGGGAATGGGAGCCACCTTAATTTTAAGTTTTGTAGCCCCCCTGATTATGATTTATATCAATCCCGATCCGGTGGTGGCTGAACTGGCCAGTAATTTCATCCGGATTCGCTTTCTGGCAGTTCCTTTTTTCATTTTAATTATGTGCGGCCAGGCTTTTTTTGAAGCCACTGGCCGGACCGAAATAACTCTATATTCCTCGGTGCTGGTCAATGGCCTGAACGTTGTTTTTAATGCTGTTTTGATCTTTGGTCTCCTGGGTTTACCAGCCCTGGGCTTGATGGGAGCAGCCTGGGGCAGTGTAATTGCAACCTTTCTCGGTACAGTTTTTATCTGGTTCTATTTACGCCATCAACGGGAAAAGGTTAATTACGGTGTTTTCTCCTGGAAGCTGAACCGGGAAGAAAGCCGCTCTATTCTCGGGCTTTCTATTCCGGCCATGCTGGAAGGGTTTGGCAGTATTTTCTCTTATTTTATTTTTGTCTGGATTCACTCTTTGATTGGAACAGTGGAGCTGGCTGCGGCTTCGGTTTTAAACGCAATTTATAGCCTGCTTTTTCTGCCGGCCATTGGTCTGGGTAAAGCCACCGGGATTCTGGTAGGACAGTTTCTTGGCGCTGGGGAACAACTGATGGCCAGAATGAGCACAATTCAGGGAATGAAAATTGGTGCTGTTTTTTCCATTTTGATTGCGGTCCTGGGAATTGCCGGGGCCCGTCCTCTCCTTTCCCTTTATACTCCAGATGCTGAAGTGATCCAGACCGCTTACGTGCCGCTGATTATTATTTTGATTGGAACCAGTGTTAACTCCATGGGGATGGTTGCCCGCCATACCATAATGGGGGCGGGAATGACCCGCTGGACTTTTAAAATGCAGATTATAATCTGCTACCTTATTTACCTGCCGGTGGTGTATCTTCTGGGAATAAGGTGGGGACTGGGTATACAGGGAACATATCTGGGTGAGGCCCTCTATTTTTTCCTGGTCTTTGCTACCCATTTCTGGAAGTTTAGAAAGGGAGACTGGCAGTTTCATCAGGTATAATACAGGGCTCTCTTTGAGGGAAGCCCTGCAAAGAAGAGAAGAGAAGAGAAGAGAAGAGAAGAGTAGAGTAGAGTAGAGTAGAGTAGCAATTAACCCTCGATGAGCACTGGGCCGGAGAAAGGTTATTAAATGAAGAGGGATAGGGAGAGGAATAGAATTCCCGGAAAAAAGTAGTCGGGGGTGGTTGCGGTTGACTTTGGGCAACCCCTTTGCTATAATTATTTAAAATATAGGGGAAAGGTAATGAGGGAAAGTAGTAGGATCCGATCCTCTTCAGAGAACCGCTGGCTGGTGGAAAGCGGTGCTGGATCTGATTTGAACTCGTTTCTGAACTGCAGCGGTGAAAAACAGTAGCCGTTGCCGGCCGCAACCGTTATCTGCTGGAGTGGATGCACATTCGCTGCATCAAAAAGAGTGGTACCGCGGGAAACCTTCCGTCTCTTTATTGGAGACTGGAAGGTTATTTTGTTTCTGGACGGGATTGAGGCTGATTGAAAAAAAATGATAGCCAGCTTGATTGATAATAACCTTAAATGAGGAGGATGTTTATGAAAAAAGAGGAATACCGGCCCCAGGAAATTGAAAAGAACTGGCAGGAGAAATGGCTCCGAGAGGGCACTTTTTCTGCTGAACTGGATCCCACCCGGGATAAGTATTATATCCTGATTGAATTCCCCTATCCTTCGGGCGAGGGATTGCATGTGGGGCATCCCCGCAGTTATACTGCCCTGGATATTGTGGCCAGGATGAAAAGAATGCAGGGCTATAATGTCCTTTATCCCATTGGTTGGGATGCCTTTGGACTGCCAACGGAAAATTATGCCATGCAAAATAATATTCATCCCCGCCGGGTAACAGCAACCAATGTAGCCCGCTTTAAAAGTCAGCTGCAGTCCCTGGGTTTTTCTTTTGATTGGGAACGGGAGGTCAATACTTCCGATCCGGATTATTATCGCTGGACCCAGTGGATTTTTCTCCAGCTTTTTAAACATGGCCTGGCCTATAAGGCGGAAATGCCCATCAACTGGTGCACCGACTGTCGGATAGGACTGGCCAATGAGGAGGTCGTGGGCGGGGTTTGCGAGCGCTGTGGAGGAGAAGTGGAAAGCAGGGTCAAAGAACAGTGGATGTTGAAGATAACAGAATATGCGCAAAGACTACTGGATGACCTGGATACAGTAGATTATCTGGATAAGATTAAAGCTCAGCAGCGGAACTGGATCGGGAGGTCTGAAGGGGCCCAAATTAAATTCCCTATCCCGGGAACTGACGAGGAAATTGAGGTTTTTACTACCCGGCCCGATACCCTGTGGGGAGCTACCTACATGGTTGTTTCTCCTGAACACCCCCTGGTAGAAAAATTGCAGGATAAAATAGAAAACCGGGAGGAGGTTCTCCAGTATAGGAAAGAAGCTGCGGCCAAATCTGAATTTGAAAGGACAGAGGTAGAAAAGGAAAAAACAGGAGTTCCTCTGCAGGGAATTCAGGCCCTGAACCCGGGAACCGGCGAAAAAATACCGGTTTGGACCGCTGATTATGTAATGATGTCTTATGGGACCGGGGCCATCATGGCTGTTCCAGGCCATGATCAACGAGACTGGGAGTTCGCCCACCAGTTTAACCTGCCGATAGTGGAGGTTATCAAAGGGGGGGATGTAACTCAGGAAGCATATGCCGATACAGAATCAGGAATACTGATCAATTCCGGTTCCTTTGATGGCCTGACTGTAGAAGAGGCCATTCCCCGGGTTATTGACTGGCTGGAAAAAGAAGGCCTGGGTAACCGACAAATAAACTATCGTCTGCGGGACTGGGTTTTTTCCCGCCAGCGCTACTGGGGAGAACCTATCCCCCTGGTGAATTGCTCCAGTTGTGGGTGGGTACCCCTGCCCGAAGATGAACTGCCCCTGGTTTTGCCTGAGCTGGAAGAGTTCACACCCACTCATACCGGCGAATCCCCCCTGGCCCGCATAACAGATTGGGTTCAGACAGAATGCCCTCGTTGTGGTAAAGAAGCTGAACGGGAAACAGACACCATGCCCCAGTGGGCAGGATCATCCTGGTACTTTCTCCGCTATACCGACCCCCATAACGATCAGGCTCTGGCTTCGCCGGAGGCCCTGGACTACTGGATGCCCGTCGATTGGTACAATGGAGGGATGGAGCATACCACCCTGCACCTTCTTTATTCCCGTTTCTGGCATAAGTTTCTCCATGATATAGGAGTGGTTCCTACTTCTGAGCCCTATAAAAAAAGGACTTCCCACGGGATGATTCTGGGGGAGAATAATGAAAAAATGTCCAAATCCCGGGGTAATGTAGTAAATCCAGATAAGGTGGTAGCAGATTTTGGGGCAGATACCTTCCGGGTTTATGAAATGTTCATGGGAGCTTTTGATCAGGATATACCGTGGTCCCAGCAGGGTGTTCGGGGAGCCCGTCGTTTTCTGGAGCGGGCCTGGAAAATGAGGGAAATTATCAATTCTGGAAAAGGTTATTCTGAGGAACTGGAAGTAAAAATTCATCAGACAATAAAAAAAGTAACTGAAGACTACAACCGGATGAAGTTCAATACTGCTATTGCTGCTTTGATGACTCTGCTCAATCAGTTTTATGATCAGGGGGAAATAACCCGGGAAGAGGCAGGAACTTTTCTTCTGCTCTTGAACCCGGTGGCTCCCCATATGACTGAAGAGCTGTGGCAGGATATGGAACTGGGCGGGCAGTTGAATCAACAGCAATGGGTTCAGTGGGACGAAGAAAAAACCATTGAAGATACAGTGGAAATTGCAGTTCAGGTAAACGGCAAAGTCCGGGGTACAGTAGAAGTTTCCCGGGAGGCCGATCAGGAAGAAATAAAGGAAGAACTGATGCAGGTGGATTCCATTCGACGACACCTGGATGGCAGGGAAATTATTCGGGAAATCTATATCCCCGGCCGAATTATGAATATAGTGGTCAGGTAAAAAAGCCGGCATCAGGAAGGTGCTGGCTTTATCCGGGAGGGAGGGGTAATAATGATTCGGCAGGTTATTCTGGTGGATGGCCATATTGATGAGCCTTCCTGCCTGGGAGTCCCCCCCTATATTTCTCCTCATATCAGGTATCTTTATGGGGCCCTCTTAATGGGGGGAGTGAGGGAAGAAAACATAATATACCTCACCGCCGAAGAGGCCCGGCAGCAACTGCCAGCAGGGGACTGGCTTATTGTGCTGGGAGGAACCACTGTTCCCGGAAAGTATCTGGGGGGACAGCCCCTGTCCCGGAAGGAAATGCAAAAAATGGCTAACAATAATCCTACCCCGGAAAAATGGCTCTTGGGCCCCATAGTGGAGGCGGGGATTCGCCCCGGGGGCTTTAACCATTATGTCGGGGAAGGGGTCGCCCATCAGGTCCTGGATAAATTGCAGGGCACCGGGGGATTTTCCCGGGACCTGTTGCAGGGAATGGCTCTTCGGGGAGCCAGTTTAATCCCCCGCCATCCCCGCTTTCCGTATGTGGTGGCCGAACTGGAAACCTATCGGGGATGCCGCCGTCCTTCCCAGTGTTTTTTTTGCAGTGAACGCTGGAGAAAGCTGCGCTATATTCGCCAGGCAGAAGAGGTTGCAGCAGAGGTTGAGGAACTTTACCGCCAGGGAGGCCGGTATTTTCGCCTGGGTTCTCAGCCGGATCTGCTGAATTATGATGATGGACAGCCCAATACCCTGGAACGTCTATATAAAGGGATCCGAGCTGCAGCCCCTGACCTGAAAGTGCTTCACCTGGATAATGTTGAACCAGGCCGGTTAATCCGGAGTCCCGAAGGTCCCCATTTACTGAAGATTATCGTGCAACATAACACCCCTGGAGATATTGCCTCTTTTGGCCTTGAATCTGCTGATCCCCAGGTAATAGAGGCCAATAATATCGCGGTTTCTCCTGCTGAATGTAAAAAAGCGGTGGAGTTGGTCAATGAAATCGGGGGAGTGCGGAAAAATGGTCTGCCCGCTCTTCTGCCCGGACTGAACTTTTTACATGGACTGCAGGGAGAGCGCCGGGAGACCGTGGAAATTAACCTGGATTTCTTACGGAAACTGGTGCAGAAGGGCCTGCTTTTGCGCCGAATTAATATCCGACAGGTTATTCCCCACGGAAATTATAGGAAACAACCTGTTGCCCGGGGAGCTTTTGATCAATATAAAGAACAGGTAAATCGGGAAATAAACCGGCCCCTGCTCCAGAAGGTTTTCCCTCGTGGTTTGATTTTCCAGGAAGTTATTCCAGAAAAGATCCAGGGGAACCTGACCTTTGGCCGGCCCCTGGGGACCTATCCAGTTCGGATAGGACTCCCCGGAAAAAAAGAATTGTTCCGGCCGCTGCAGGTTAAGATTATTGAACATGGGTACCGGTCCCTGACCGGGCTTCAATATCCCTTCAATCTTAATCGAGCCAGTCACGAAGAGTTACTGGCCCTGCCGGGTATTGGCCAAAAAAGGGCTGCGGAGTTAATTTTGCAAAGACCTTTCCGGGGTCCGGAAGATTTAAAAAACCGCCTGGGAAATGAAGTGGCGGAAATAATGGAAGAATATATTGATTGCTATCAGGAGGTGCGGAAATGAACAGAGATATTGATGCACTGCCGGGGGAAAGATGGTTCCCTGATGCAACTGATTTTGCCGCAGAAATTGAGGAGAACTGGGGACCCTGGGGTGTTGCTTCTGAGGTAGCCCCCTTAAAAGCNGTTTTGATGCGACGTCCGGGGCCGGAAATTGATAACTTTTCTTATCAGGAGGTAAGGTTTCGGGAGGAGGTTTCCCCGGAAAAAATGTGGGCGGATCATGATCGATTGACCGGCTGCTACCGGGATTTTGGGGTGGAGGTTTTTTATGTGCAAAAACAGCGTGCTGATCGCCCCAATGCTTTTTTTATGCGGGACCTGATGTTCATGACTCCCGAAGGAGCTATTATTGGCCGTCCTGCTATCAAAGCCCGGCGGGGGGAAGAAAGGTATGTAGCCCAGGCCCTGGCCGAGCTGGGAGTACCCATCCTGAAGACCATTAACGGCCGGGGTTACTTTGAAGGGGCCAATGCCATGTGGGTAGACCGCAGGACCGTTATCCTGGCCTCTGGATCGCGGGCCAACCAGGAGGGCTTAAATCAGGTCAAGCTGGAACTGGAAAGACAGGGAGTGGACAATTTTATTTTCATGCAGATTCCCTATGGTCATGCCCATATAGACGGGATATTGAACATGGCCCGGGAGGATTTAGCCATGGTTCATGCTCCCCAGGTGCCCTTTGATGTGTGTGCTGCCCTGCAGGAGCGAGATATAAAGGTAATAGAAGCGCCCTCTCGTAATGAAGCAAAGGAAACCATGGGCATCAATTTTGTGGCTATCAGGCCCAACCTGGTAGTTCAGCCTGCTGGTAATCCCCGCTGCCGGGAGGAACTGGAAAAAAACGGAGTCAAAGTTATTGCAATTAATGTGGATGAGCTTTTGAAAGGCTGGGGAGGCATTCACTGTGCAACTGCCTTCCTTAGAAGAGAATAGGGGCCCGCGGGCCCCTATTCTAATTTATATTCAATTTTCGAGTCAGTTCTTTTACCTCCTCGGCCGAGCTGTGGAGTGCTTTGAGATCTCCATTATCCAGGGGTAACTCGATAATTTCTTCAACCCCTTTTTGCCCCAGCAGGACCGGGACGCTGAGGAAAACATCGGAAAGCTTATACTGGCCCTGAAGATAAACCGAGCAGGGCAGAATCAGTTTTTCGTCCCGGAGAATGGCCTGGGCCATTTTCCAGACTGCAGCAGCGGGGGCATACATGGAGCTCATGCCCATCAGTTTAATTATTTCCCCGCCAGCCCGCCGGGTTCTTTCAACCACTTCTTCAATGGAGGAGGAGTCCATAACTTCATCAAGGGGGCGCCCTCCAATGAAGGTGCTGGAGCTGAGGGGAACCATGGAATCTCCATGTCCACCCAGAACCGTGGTCAGAATATTTTCCATGGCCACATTCTGTTTTTCCCGGATGAAAAAGGCCAATCGTCCTGCATCCAAAACCCCCGACATTCCCATAACCCGGGAGGAGGAAAAATTACTTATTTCCAGGGCCAGGTGCGTCATTACATCCAGGGGGTTGGTTACCATGATAATGTAGGACCGGGGGCTTTCCTGTTGAATGGTATCTACCAGGGAGGTTATTATCTCGGCATTCTGGAGCAACAGGTCATCCCGGCTCATGTCGGCAGTTCGTCTCTTGCCAGCAGTAATAACCACCAGGTCGGAATTAGCTGTGTCCTTAATTTCTCCTGAACCTGTAACTTTGCTGTTAGTGCCCCAGATAGAAGCCAGGTGCATAATATCCAGGGCTTTGCCTGCAGCCAGGTCACCATTAATATCGTAAAGTTGAATGTCCCCCAGATCTTTAAGGAAAAGGAAAAGGGCGGTGTTGGAACCAACATTACCCGCACCGATAACACTGATTTTGGGTCTGCCCATATCATTAACCCTCCCTAACAATTTTTTAAGAAATTTTCCATCCGATCCATTCCTTCAGCAATATCTTCCAGGGAAGTTGCAAAAGAAATGCGGACATAGCCTGGAGCTCCAAAAGCGCTGCCGGGTACCAGGGCCACCCCTTCTTTTTCCAGTAATTCCTGGCAGAATGCAAAATCATCTGCAGTTATATTACCAATATAGGGGAAGGCGTAAAAGGCTCCCTGGGGTTGTTCCAGTTCAAGGCCGGGCATTTTTTGCAATCGGGTTACTATATATTTGCATCTTTCGGAAAAAGCCTGGACCATTATTTCCACTGAACTCTGATCTCCAGTTAAAGCTTCCAGGGCGGCTTTTTGAGCAATGGAGTTGGGATTGGAGGTATAATGGCCCTGAATTCGTCCCATAGCACTGATTAACTCCTGGGGCCCGGCCCCGTATCCAATTCGCCAGCCAGTCATAGAATATTTTTTGGAAACAGCATTAACCACCAGAGTCTGCTCCCTTATTTCCGGTCCCATGCTTACCAGGGAGTGATGCCTGTTATCCCCGTAAAGCAGGAAGTCATAAACTTCATCAGTTATAGCCCACAGGCCCTTGTTTACTACCAGTTCAGCCAGCCCGGCCAGGGACTCCTTGCTGAAAGCCCTGCCGGTTGGATTACTGGGAGAATTAACAAAAATGGCCCGGGTTCTAGAAGAAATGGAATTTAAAATGGCATCCAGGTCCAGGTCAAAGAGCGGAGGTTTAAGGGGGACCACTACCGGCCTAGCGCCAGCCATTTTGGCCATTTCTGGATAGCTGACCCAATAAGGGGAGAGAACAAGGACCTCGTCTCCTGGATTGCAACAGGCCATGATCGCCGTAGCCAGGACCTGCTTGGCCCCATTACCGATAATTACCTGGGAGGAGTCGTACTCTAATCCCAGACTGGTTTTAATCTGACTCGCCGCTGCTTCTTTTAGGGGGGTAATCCCCGTTGCAGCTGTGTATTTGGTAAAACCATCCAGCATTGCTTGATGAGCTGCTTCTTTAATGTTGTCGGGAGTATCAAAATCCGGCTGCCCCGCACCGAAACTGATTACATTTTCCCCGGCTTCTTTTTTAGCATTTACCCGGGCGGTAATCTCGAGGGTGGGAGAAGGGGGTATGTTTCCCACCAGATGGGAAAGTTTCATGTTAATAACCTCCTTGAAAAAATAATGGGCAGGTATTTTGGACCTGCTTTCCGTTTTCCAAAAAGTGCAGAATAGTCTAATTTTGCTCTGTCAATTAATTGTTTCGCCGGGTCAGAATTTAAACCTTTAAACCAGACAAAAAAACTGGAGTTCCACCGATTAAGGGACTGAAGGGTGCTAAAAGGTGAAAACTTGACAAATATTTCATTTGTGCTATAGTTGTAGCAGAGGTGTTGCAAAATTGGGGGGATGGGATTGGAGAAAAAAAAGGTTACCAAAAAAGAAAAGACAGCCTTAATTTATTCCACGGAAAAAGTAGTCCAGGAACTCATTGAAAATGGCCAGCGGGTTGATTTTCAGGCTGTTGCTCGGAAACTGGGTGTAGCCAGGTCCACTCTCTACCGCAATCAAACAGTTTATAGTATTATTGCCCACGCTCGCTACAACCAGTATTATGCCGGCGATCCTATTGCTCATTTACAGTGGGAAATTGAAGGCTTAAAAGAGAGAGTGACTGAACTGGAGGAAAGAATTGGACAGGTTGTGGAAAAAGAAGAACTGGTTTCCCCCCAAAAAAAAATGAAGGAGGAACAAAAAAGTGATAAGTAAAACCGGAAAAGCTATGAAGGTGGCCACCATTGTTATGATGCTTTTTATGGTAACCACCTGGAGTGCAGTTGTGAACGCTGATGATACTCTTCATTTTGCCGATTTTAGCTGGGACAGTGTGCAGGTCCATAACAGGATAGCCGGGTTTATTATTCATCATGGATTTGGCTATGATGTGGACTATACTTTTGGTGATACCGAGCCCCTTTTGCTGGGTCTGCGTCGCGGGGATATTGACATTTCCATGGAGATGTGGGTAGACAATATTCTGGAGGCCTACAAGGAAGCACTGGCGGCCAAGGAAATAATTGACCTTGGTTCTAACTTCCCCGATTCTCCCCAGGGGTGGTATGTTCCGACTTTTGTAATTGAAGGGGACGAGGACCGGGGTATTGAACCCATGGCTCCCGATTTAAAATCAATCAAGGACCTGCCCGATTACTGGGAACTCTTTGAAGAGGCAGAAAATCCGGGCAAAGGGCGCTTTTATAATGCTCCCACCGGTTGGGTAGTACACAGTATTAACCTGGAGAAATTCGAAGCCTATGGTCTGGAAGATACTTTTGTGGCATTTGATCCCGGTTCTGATACCGCTCTGGCCACTGCTATTGTGAGAGCTTATGAACGAGGTGAACCCGTCCTTGCCTATTACTGGGAACCAGCCTGGGTAACCGGTCTTCTGGATCTGACCATGCTGGATGAACCTGAATACGACCCGGAAGTCTGGGAAGAAAATAAAGGATGTGAATTCCCTGCTACCCGGGTTCACATTGCAATGAACGCTGATCTCGCCGGCCGGGCTCCCGAAATTGTAACTTTCCTGGCAAACTATGAAACTACCCTGGAACAAACCAATGAAGCCCTGGCCTTTATGTACACGGAAGATGCTGATGTAGGCGAAGCTGCCCTGTGGTTTTTAGACAATTTCCAGGATGTATGGAAAGGGTTTTTGTATAATGATGATGTAATCGAGAGGGTCGAACAGGCCCTGGAAGAGGAGCTGAATTAAGAGTGAGCACGGCGATCAAGGTTGCGGGTTTATGGAAAGTATATCCCCGCGAGGGCGGCAAAAAAATAGATACTGATGATCCTGAAATCCTGCAGGAAAAGGCAGAAAAGGGAGAAGCAGTCATTGCAGTCAAAGATGTATCCTTTGAAGTTGCTTCTGGCGATGTATTTGTGGTCATGGGGCTGTCGGGAAGTGGGAAGTCCACTCTCATTCGGTGCCTTCTCCGGCTGGTGGAACCCACCCGGGGACAGGTCTATCTCAATGACAATGAAATAACCAATATTAAACAGGACGAACTAACCCGTTTCCGCCGGGAAGATGCAGCCATGGTATTTCAGCATTTTGGCCTTATGCCCCACCGCTCAGTCCTTGATAATGTGGCTTTTGGTCTTAAACTTAAGGGAATATCCAATAAGGAAAGATATGATAAGGCCAGGGAGATGATTGACCTGGTGGGGCTCGAAGGGTGGGAAAGCTATTATCCTGCCTCTTTGAGTGGTGGTATGCAGCAGCGCGTGGGCATTGCCCGCGCCCTTGCTGCAGACCCTCCCATTCTGCTCATGGATGAACCCTTTAGCGGCCTGGACCCATTAATCAGGAGAGAAATGCAGGATGAACTGGTAAAACTCCAGACCGAGATGAATAAAACAATTTTCTTTGTAACCCACGACCTGGACGAGGGGATGCGCCTGGGTGACAAGATGGCGGTTATGCAGGAGGGCAGCTTTGTTCAGATGGGAACTCCCGAGGAGATCCTGCAGAATCCTGCTGACGATTATGTCGCCCGATTTGTTCAGGATAAAAAGAAACAATTTGCAATGGTTCAGGGTGGAGAAAAGGAGTTGGGCGAAGATGTTTCCTGAGACCTGGAAATTTGAAGTTGCCGGGCCCATAAATGACCTGGTTGACTGGTTACTGGCTACTTTTTCGGTATTCTTCGATGGGATTTCCAGTGGAGTTCTGACTCTTCTTTTACAGATCAGTTCGATACTGGAAGCAATTCCCTGGTTTATTTATATTATTGCTATTGCTGCTATTATTGGTTTTACCAGCCGCCGGGTTTTTTCCACGGTATTTCTGGCCCTGCTGCCGGTTATTGTTGGTATGTTTGGGCTCTGGGATCTGGCCATCGAAAGCCTGGCAGTGGTAATTACTGCTGTTGTTCTGGCCCTGATTATTGGAATTCCCATGGGCATGTTGATGGCCGAGTTCAATTTACTGGAAACAATCATCAGACCTATCCTGGATGCGATGCAGACCATGCCCAGCTTTGTTTACCTTATTCCAGCCCTGATGTTTTTTGGGCTGGGGAGGGTTCCAGCTGTTTTTGCCACATTTATCTTTGCAGTCCCACCCATAATTCGCCTGACCAACCTGGGGTTGCGACTCGTCCCCCAGGAGGTCCAGGAAGCTGCATTATCCTATGGTGCGACCAGGATGCAACTTCTAAGAGAAGTGCGTATTCCGCTGGCCATGCCTTCTATCCTGGCCGGGGTCAATCAGACGACCATGATGGCCTTATCCATGGTGGTAATAGCTTCCATGATCGGAGCGGGTGGACTGGGCTACGAGGTCCTGATCAGTATTAACCGGATCAATGTTGGCCGGGGATTTGAAGCGGGGATCAGTGTAGTTATCTTGGCTATTGTTATTGATCGCCTGACCCAGAGCTTTGCCAAGCGCTATGAACCCCCGAGCCGTTAAATACTGGAAATAAAGCGCCTGCTGCTGCAGGCGCTTTTAGTTTCGCNATTANCCAGCTTGAGATCCAGGTTTCAGTNCACAGGGGCTGGTGACGACCCGAGAAAAGTCTCTTGCCAGAGGCAATATAAAGTGTTAAACTATTAACACCTTAAAATAAGGGGAGGTGGGAATTATGATCTGTGGATATGCAAAACTGGATCAGGATAAGATCAATGCCCTTCAGGGGATGGAAAAAGATATGGGAACAATTCTCCTTGCTTTTAGCTGTCAGGCTATAAAGCCCGCGGAATTGACTTCCGAGCAGCTGGAGCGAATTAAAGAAGTGGAAGAAGAACTGGGCGTTGTAATTGTAGCAGTATAGAAAGTATTAAAACTTTTATTGTACTGACCTGCCAGCCAATTTGCTGGAAGGTCATTTTTTTGTCCTTGTTCCTGTTTTTACAGGGAATTTAATCACAGCCAATAATGGTGATGTCCTGGATAGCGATAAGTTACGCTGCTCTCATCCGGGGACCTACCCTGGAAAAGCGGAGAAACTCCTTTTCATCCCACTTATTGACTTGCCCTGGCCCCTATGGTAAAATAACTCCAAATGGGCTGTGAACAGGAGGAGTACCTGTTATTCGATTCTTGGAGCGAACCGGGGAAAGTGCGAGCCCGGGAGATAGAAAACAGGGAAAATCACCTGGGAGCTGCAGGTTGAATCTGGAGTAAGCCTGCCGGTTGCTCACCGTTAAAAGAGGGGAATGATAGAGAGGGCTTCGGAGCCAATTAAGGTGGTACCGCGGGAAAACCCGTCCTTAAACAGGAGCGGGTTTTTATTTTTAGCTCAGATCAAAGAAGGAGGAAGGATTATGTTTAAAGAAGTCCCGGCTAAACCTGATTTTCCGGCCCAGGAAAGGGCCATTCTAAAATTCTGGGATGAACAACAGATTTTTCAAAAACTCCAGGAGAAAAATAAGGGTAATGATCATTACTCTTTTATTGACGGGCCCATAACGGCCAACAACCCCATGGGAGTTCATCACGCCTGGGGTCGAACCTACAAGGATGTTTTTCAACGACACCGGGCCATGCACGGTTATGATCAGAGATTTCAAAATGGTTTTGACTGTCAGGGATTATGGGTGGAAGTCGAAGTAGAGAAAGCACTGGATTTGAACTCAAAAAAAGAAATAATTGCCTACGGCCTGGACAATTTTGCTCGCGCCTGTCGGGAACGGGTGGATAAATATGCGGGAATCCAAACCGAACAGTCACGGCGCCTTGGTCAGTGGATGGACTGGGATAATTCATATTTCACCATGGATGATAACAATATTGAGCATATCTGGCATTTTCTCAAGGTCTGCCAGGAGAAAGGGTTGCTGTACCGGGGCAGCAGTGTTATGCCCTGGTGCCTTCGCTGTGGGACTTCCCTTTCTCAACACGAACTGGCCGACTCTTATCGGGATATGACTCACCCTTCGGTTTTTATTGCCCTGCCGATTAAGGAGAGGGAAGGAGAGTTTTTTGCAGTATGGACTACTACTCCCTGGACCCTTCCTGCCAACGTGGCCCTGGCGGTAAACCCTGATTTAACTTATGTGCAGCTGGAACTGGAAGATGGGAGAAAACTGTGGGTGGCCGAAGAAGCCCAGGACAGAATAGACGGGGCCCATAAAATACTGGAGAAGGTAATGGGTAAGAAATTTTTGGGCTGGAATTATCAGGGGCCCTTTGCGGAATTGCCGGTTCAGGCCGGAATTGAGCATAAGGTTATCTCCTGGGAAGAGGTCAGCGGGGAAGAAGGAACTGGTATTGTCCACATTGCTCCAGGTTGTGGAGCAGAAGACTATGCTTTGAGCCAGGAATTTGACCTGGATATTATTGCTCCCATTGATGAGGCCGGGAATTATTATCAGGACTTTGATTTTCTAACCGGTGAAAATGCGGTAGAAGTAGCCCAACCCATCCTGGATAATTTAAGGGGGAAAGGCTATTTATTTAAGGTGGAAGAATATCATCACCGCTACCCGGTTTGCTGGCGCTGCAGTGAGGAACTGGTATTCCGCCTGGAACAGGAATGGTTTATTAGAGGAGAGCCAATGCGGGAACCCATGCTGGCCAATGCTGCCAAGGTTAACTGGCAGCCCCAATATGCCGGAAAACTAATGGCAGACTGGCTTAATAATATGGGAGACTGGTGTATTTCCCGTAAAAGGTTCTGGGGATTACCCCTGCCATTTTACTCCTGCTCCTGTGGTGAAGTAACTATTATATCCTCCCGGGAAGAACTGGAAGAGAAGTCCACCACCCCGGTCCAGGATCTCCCCGAATTACACCGGCCCTGGATAGATCAATACCGTATTGAATGTCCTCGGTGCGGCCAGGAGGTGGAGCGAATTGAAGAGGTTGGTGACTGCTGGCTGGATGCTGGCATAGTTCCCTTCTCTACCCTGGGTTATTTAAACGGGGAAGAAGGGCGACAATACTGGGAAAAGTGGTTTCCCGCCCACTTCGTGGTAGAAATGAGAGAACAGATTCGACTGTGGTTTTATGCCCAGCTTTTCATGAGCAGTGTTCTGGAGGATACTCCCCCCTATAAGCGGGTTATGACCTATGAAAAGGTTCATGATGAGAACGGCCGAGCCATGCATAAAAGCTGGGGCAATGCCATCTGGTTTGATGATGCTGTTGAAGAAATGGGTGCCGATATCATGCGTTATATCTATACCTCCCGTAATCCCAATATTAATTTGAACTTTGGTTACAGCATCGGGGAGGAAATCAAACGCAGACTCCTTACTTTCTGGAACACGTACTCATTTTTTGTCACCTATGCTCGTCTTGATGGCTGGAAACCACAAAAAGATCCTCATAGAGTTCCTCTTACTGCTGAAGATGCAGGGGATAGCCCCTCCCAGCTGCTGGACCGATGGCTGGTGGCCCGGGTGCAGGAAACAACTGCAGCAATGGACCAGGATCTCTGGAATTATGATACCATGCGAGGGGTTCGCCATTTGGATCGTCTGATTGAAGATACCTCTCGCTGGTACGTCCGCAGAAACAGAAGGCGGTTCTGGAAGGGGGAAGAAGATGCTGATAAAGATCAGGCCTATCATGTTCTCTATTATACCCTGCTTTCAATAACCCGGCTTATGGCTCCTCTGCTCCCCTTTATTAGTGAAGAAGTATATCAGAACCTGGTCTGCAATGTTCTTCCAGAGCAGCCTCCCAGCATTCATCTATGTCCCTTCCCCGAAGCAGAAGAGCAGTGGAAAGACGAAGAGCTCCTGGAGGACATGGACCGTATTATGCGGGTCTGCAGTGTGGCCCATTCTGCTCGTAATCAGGAAGGCCTGAAGGTTCGTCAACCCCTGCGGCTCCTGGAGATAGCAGGAGAAGAAGCCATGGACCGGGCTGTAAAAAGAGGACTGGATATTATAAAAGACGAGGTAAATATTAAAGAGATCGATGTTCTGGCTGATCAGAGTGGTTTTTATGAGTTTCGCCTGCAGCCCAATTTTTCCCGGGTAGGGGCCCGGTTTGGTCCCCTGGTACCAGCAATTAAAGAGGCCCTGGAAAAGATGGAAGGGGATCAGGCAGTAAAAAAACTCGACAATGATGGCAAATTGACCCTGGAAATAAAAGGGGAACGGGTGGAGTTGGAAGCAGAGGACATTAACATCCAGAAAAAAGCTCCCGCTGATAAAGCAGTAATTGAAGAAGAAGGGGTGCTGGTGGCCCTGGATACCGAAATAACTCCCGAGCTTCTGAGGGAAGGAATGGCCCGGGATATTCTTCGCCATATTCAGACCCTGCGTAAAGAGGGAGGCCTGGAGGTTGAAACCAGGATAAAGCTAACCTACCGGGCTGAAGGTTTACCGGCCCGGGTAATGGAAGAATATGCTGACTACATTAAGTCCGAAGCCCTGGCTGATAGCCTGCAGGAATGTAAGGAGATTACTATGAACGTTAAGACGGAAATCAACCTGGAGCAGGGCCATATTGAAATTGGTCTGGAGCCCCAGGAATAAGCAAAGCCCTGCGGGGCTTTGTTTAACTTTTAAGGGAGGGGATTATTTTTGCAGGAAAGAATAGCGGCTTTTATGGAGAAAAATAAAGATCGCCTGGTAGAAGTAGCCCGTTACATCTGGGAAAACCCTGAACTGGGACATCAGGAGTTCAAGGGTCAACAGGCCCTGGTTGAGCTCCTGGAGGAATTCGGCTTCCAGGTGGAAAAGGGTACTGCTGGACTGGAAACTGCTTTTTGGGCAGAAACCCGGGGGCAAGAAGGCCCTACAGTTGCCTTTCTGGCTGAATATGATGCTCTACCGGCTCTGGGTCATGCCTGTGGACACAATTTAATTGGGGTAATGTCCGTGGCTGCCGCTGCTGCTCTCAAAGAAAATCTGCCTGAAGATAATGGGAAAATTGTGGTAATTGGTACTCCTGCTGAAGAAACCGACGGCGCCAAGGTGACCATGGTGGAAAAAGGCATCTTTTCCGAAGTGGACCTGGCCCTCATGGCCCATCCCTCGCCTCGATATGGGAAAAGCGGTAATTCTCTGGCCCTGGAGGCGGTACAATTTGATTTCTATGGCCGTTCCTCCCATGCTTCGGCTATGCCTGAAGAGGGCCTCAATGCTCTTGATGCAGCAGTAAACACCTATAACGGGATCAGTGGACTCCGGCAGCAGATCAAAGATGGAATTAGAGTGCATGGAGTAATGGACCGCGGGGGAGAGGCAGCCAACATGATTCCAGACCATACCCGGCTCCGCTATTATCTCCGGGCTCCGGAACTGGAGCAGCTCTGGGATGTAAAAAAGCGGGTGGTAAAATGTGCTGAGGGAGGAGCCCTGGCGGCAGGCTGCCGGGTAGAAGTATCCAACTATGAACTGGGTTATGCTCCCCTCAAGTCCAATGAGATGTTGAATCAGGCTTTTTATGATAACCTTCTTGCCCTGGGTGTTGATCCCGAAGAAATTGAAGAGCAGAAGGCCAGTGGATCGGTGGATATGGGGGATGTCAGTCAGGTCGTACCGGCCATTCACCCTTATATAAAAATTATGGACGAACCCTGTGCGGGTCATACCCGGGAATTTGCTCGTGCTGCGGGATCTCCCCGGGGCATGGAGGGTATGATGCTGGGGGCCAGGGCCCTGGCTGCAACTGCCTATGATTACCTGATCAGTGCCGAATTGCGGGAAAAGGTTCAGCAGGAATTCAGGGAGATGAAAAATAAAGAATAGCAATACAGGATCAAGGAAGAAAAATTTAATCGGGAAAAAAGAGTGTTATTACAATGCAGGTCAGAATTTAGAATCAAGAGCTTGCAATTATCATTGGCAAAAATAGTTTCCAGTACTGGCGGGGGGCGGGGAATTAAGCTTGGAGAGATATGAGTAGGGGTTACCCTCTCAGCCCAGGAATGCTTGCCCTAAAGGGTTTTATCCTGATTATGTCTAGGGATATGTTTGAATTTTATTATACGAGTTTAGAAGGAGATAAAATGAGAGAAATTCCCAGGGAAATTAAAAACTTTTTTGATGAAGAGGGTCGGCTGAAAATATGGCCGGGAAAAAGGAAAAAACAGCTATTGGCCCTGGCATATATTGCTGAGTATTTCCATAAGGGCAGGGAATATACTGAAAAGGAAATTAATGAACTCCTGGAAAAAGTCCATGCCTTTAATGATTCAGCTCTCTTACGGCGGGAGTTATTTGAGCTGGGCTACCTGAACAGGGAAAAAGATGGTTCTTCCTACTGGAGGGAGAGGGTGGACGATTATAATTGATGGAAAAACAGGAATTTGACTTCTTTTTCGGGGTGAGAAGTGTTTGGGGAAGTTGAATTATTCAGGGACAGTGTTTAGAAAAAGAGGTTTTCCTGGACCGGATTCTTTTAAGAAATTGCTGGGATAATATACAACTTCCAGAGAAAATTGTGAAAAAGGAAGAAAGAAGAAACCCCCCTCCTATTTTGGAGCGGGGGTCTTTCTGTACGGTATAGGAAAGATATCGAAAGAATGATTAAAACAGGAAATCCCCATCGCGATAAATTAATTCCCCGTCAGCAAGG
>SL_5KL_010_SEDDRAFT_10000293_pt1 | contig 32222 bp, 40 predicted proteins | sample SodLakKL_010_SED_FD_9118 | JGI IMG/M metagenome (IMG submission 9118) | reverse complement strand
TGGACAAAGACGTCGTCCCCGTCCTCCCGCTCGATAAATCCGAAACCCTTCTCCGCATTAAACCATTTAACTTGTCCTCTGTAAAGCATATTAATACATTCCCCCTAAATATTGTTTCCGATAAGCGGGAGGCTTATCAAGGCTAACTATAACATACTTACACGAACCTGTCAAATGTTTTTTACTTAATCAAAGCAAGTACCCGTTCGGGCGGGTATTCATCTTTGAGCTTTCCAGTCCAATAAACCCCCACCACAAGGGCGTTTGGGTGGCTGGATATTAAAGGCAAATTAAGGAAAAAAGAGGTTTCTCGGGCGAGCTTTTTATCAAGATAATTATTTTCGCCACAAGCAACACCCTTCCCCCGGAGACCCCTTAATTTGCAGTCAAGAAAAAGGAGCTTTGCCAGGGGATTAATCAGCTCTTCCCTTCCTTTCTCGGCCTCTTTAATAATTTGGGGTACAATCCCCTCGTAATAAAGGATACCCGGACCTTCACCCGAAAAGGAAAACCCCTCCAGGCAGGAGGGGCAAAAAGGAATAATTTCATAATAATTATCAGGCCGTTTACAAAATAAACATTTTTTTATTTCCGGAAAAATCAAATCAATCATCTAATCACCACTGCATAAGCTGCCTTACATCATCACCACTTAACTTGTACCGGATCTGGTTGATTTTTCTCCTGGAACGCTGAAGAGCATTATCAACGGTCTTAATACTGCTGTTCAGTTCCCGGGATATTTCCTGGTATGTTTTGTTATCAAGGTAACAAATAAATACCTTCCATTCAAGGGGTGTAAGCATTTCTCTCAGGGTAGTTGAAACCTCTTTAATTAGTTCCTGGTTAATTATTTCATTTTCAGGATCAATTCTTTCGTCAGCAATTACTTCCTGGAGAGTTCGGCCGCTATTTTCTTCCCTACCGTATTTTAGTTGTTTGTCAATTGAGGTGAAAGTATTGAGCGGAATATGTTTTTGCCGGTTTGCCGTTTTTACCGCCGATATCAGGTGGCGATAAACACATATATGGGCAAACCCCCTAAAAGAAGCCTCCCGGTCAAACTGAAAGTCTCGAATAGCTTTGTAGAGACCAACCAGACCTTCCTGAACCACATCGTCCTTGTCCAGACCTTTGATGTAAAAAACTTTGGCTTTGGAGTAAACAATGTCAATGTGCTTTTTAAGCAGGTACTCCATGGCCTCGCCATTCCCTTGCTGAGCCATCAAAATAACTTGATCTTCTGGTAGCCCTGCAAAGCTTCCCCTCATAGACATTCCCCCACCTCTTTTTTTCATAAGTTAAGTATATCACAAAGTTTTAACAAGGTCAAAACTCAATTTTCCAGAAGAACGTCGAAATCATAACCCTTTTCCCAGATTGCGTTGATAATTGCTGGAAGGGCAACGGCTGTTGAAAGCTGGCAATGAAAGAGTATTACTGAGGCGGGCTCAATTTCAGAAAGGATTTGGTTAACCATGGCTTTGGCTCCGGGATTATTAAAATCTTTTGTGTCAATATTCCACCAGGCGAGTTTCAGTCCCATATCCTGGTAAATATCCCTTAACTCAGGACTCCACCCTCCATAAGGAGGTCGAAAAAGAACAGGTTCAACTCCCAATAATTTCTTGAAAGCTCCTTGGGTCAATTCAAGTTCATGCCTCATGGCAACCGGAGACAGATTGGGCATAAAAGGATGGGTAAAAGAATGGTTCCCAACCTGATGCCCCCTATCAATTATATCCCGAGCTACCCCCGGATTTTTCAAAATATTCTCGCCTATAAGAAAAAACGTTGCTTTTATATTAAAAGCATCTAAAACCTCAAGAATAAATGGAGTTCCTTCATTTGGTCCATCATCAAAGGTAAGGTAAACCGAGGGGTGATTTTTCCCTTCTGGGGGACTGGGAAGTTGCAGGAGGATAGAACGGTCCTGGTAATGTAAAAACCCTTCTCCTGTTTCCTGGAACCAATTCAATTCCCCATTCAGGGTAAAAGCAAGGTCAGCAACCTCAACATAGAGGGTTCCCGCAAACAGAACTCCCTCTATTGCCTGGTTTCCAATATAAGCTTTTTGTTCAACAGCATCCCAGTGCAGAGGAAGATCAAAAAATTCTGCAACAGGTCGCAGGGGCAGGTACATTTCATCAGAAAAGGGGAGCAGCGTTTTTTCCATTTCCCTTTGCTCCCTGCCTTCTACGATCCCGGACAGGAGAAGAATAAGCAAAAAAGCAAAAACCAACTTCCTCCTCATTACTTCCACACCTCCGCACCACCTAAAAAATTGGCCAATCAAAAACTCCCCTTATAATCTGAGAGAGCAGGTAAACTAAAAGTAAATTGAAAATTAGAAAAAAACCATATTCAATAATTCCCCGGTCCCTTATTTGCCCATCTTTTTTCTGTTTAACCCCTTTTTTCCCCCGCCCCATTTTTTCCTCCTTTTAAAAAACAGGGGAGCCTGAGCTCCCCCTTTTAAAACCTGGTTCGCAAGCCGAGCATAATGCTACCCAGATTGGAATCCCTGATATTTTTAAAAACCCCAAGCTGAAGTCCCGCACTCGTGGTAATGGAATAGTCAACACCAAGGAAATACCTGATAAATTTCCAGGACAGTCCTTCATCACCAAAAGAAATACTCGCCCCGGCATGCCCGGTTAGAAAAGAGGTTAACTCCTGGTCGATTTGAAAACCCAGGCTAACCCTCCAATCACTAACAGGTGCACCATGAAAGCCCAGTTTAAAAGCAACATCCATTGGGCCCCTTTCGGTTACCCGGAACTTTGCTCCCAGATCAACCAGATTAACCAGATCGCCCCGGTACGAAATTGTTCCTTCCAGGCCAACTGTATGAGTTAAGCCTGCATCAATGCCAATCCTGAGAGCTTTAATCCCAAGATCTCCGGTTACTGACCCCACCATAACATTATAAAGGAGGGTATTGTACCCAGGCCTGATATTTGCCGTTGTAAAAGCCTGCGTACTGACACTTCCAAACAAAAGAATAAGTACCAGAATAAAAACTACCTTTTTCAAAGAGAGGACCTCCCTTCCTCTAACCTCTTAGTAACAGTTCGCCAAAAAAATACCCATCCCTTCTGTTTTCCGGGAATTAAATGGGAAAAAAGCGGTTTCAACCGCTTGTTTTCTCCATGAAAAAACTGTTCAACCTATTAATTGCATCCTCAAACTCTGTAACCCCGTCCAGAAGAGCCTCCATGGGACATAGCCCTTTTCCACTACGATCCTTTATCCGGGCTACCTTTTTCTCACATTGGTATTCCAGGTTATGAGCAAGGAAAATTTCTTCTGCTCCCTCGCTCATAATATGAGAATAAACAGAACAAAGGCCCATTCCAACTGCAAGGAAGGCTGCTCCCCTTCCAATTACCTTATCCGCCAGGATCCCTCCATCCCATTTTTCTTCTCGAAAGGCCTGCCAGAGGGGTAATAAGCCGGGGCGAAAATCAACATGAGGCTTTTCTCCATCTTTAATTAAAACCAGGCTCGCTTTTTGATTTTCGAGCATTAACCGGGCTTCAGCCTGTAATTTATCCACGTAAAAACCTCTCCATAAATCCAGTTTTGAAAAGCAAAGGCAGGATGATCAGCTGCAGGATTATTCCGGGCAACCCGGTTATAAGAGCACCCTGAACATAAACCAATGGGGCCACGGGAAAATCCTGCAAATGAAAAACAAGGGGAGCAATTAAAGCCATCCCAACCCTACCCCCGACCATAGAGACCAAAAGAGCCCACACTATTGACCATTTCCGGAACCGGAATAGGTAACCAGAAAGGATACCAAATAGGGGGAGTTCAACCAGCATTAAAAAAAGAACAGGCGGGCTTACAGGGGGCATTCCCGTAAGCATATGGCTGATTAAAGGTGCCAGAAAACCAACAATGCCTCCAATTGCCGGCCCCAATAAAAAACCAGCAATATATACCGGGAAATGCATGGGCAAAAGGATACCTCCCAATTGAGGACCACCCGTAAGATGAAAAATCTGGGGGAGAATTATTGCCAGGGCTAAAAGGAGTCCGCCCCGGGTGAGATTTTGAGTTGTCAAAAGATCACCTCCAAAGGATTATCCCCTTTCATAGGAGGTTAAGCGGCTTCAGCCGTTAAACCAAATTATATCCCCTTTTTTACCCTTCTGTCAATCCACCTTTTTTAACTCCTCCTTTAGACTTTCAATTAACTCAACAGGTACCGGGTCTACCCCATAACTGGTCGCCAGGTAATAGCTCACAAAATCTCCAAAAAAGATCAATGATAATACCCTTGTTAAAGGATATTTTCCCCGGGAGGGAACCAGAGAAACTTTAATCCCTTTTTTTTGTAATAATTCTCCTGTTATCTCCATCCTTTTCTGGTTTCGGGGGTGTGCAGCATAGTCAAGGAGGTGAACAATCCTGATTTTTTGCAAAAGCTCCTTCGGCTCTTCCCACCCTACCATTTCGTTATGATTAAGCTCCGGGTATTCCCCCCAAAAAGAAGGAGCCTTGCTATTTTCATTAATCTGGCACTTCCATCGGCGGGCTGCAACTCCTCCCAGGGCCCCGGGCCCATAAACCAACGGAATAAATCCCTTTATTTGTTCAGCTAAAAGCTTCGCCGGTCCGCCGGAGATATTTTCCGTCTTTATTTCCTCCAGAACCCTGAGGGTTTCTTCCTTTTCCTCGGGGGAAAAGTCAATCAGATTTCTTTTTTCTAAAAGTGCCAGAACTGGAGCAAGGGTATAACCAAGGGCGGCTCGGGGGGGAATCCCCGATGGAATTTTCAGGTAATTTTCCCCCACCCTTTCCGAAAGGGCGCCTCCTGAAGAAATACCCCAAACGGTAGCACCAAGGTTTTTTGCCATTTCCAGGGCCGAAAGGGTTTCCTCGGTATTTCCCGAGTATGATACCGCTATAACCAGGGAGTTTTTACCTATCCAGGTTGGAATGGTGTAATCCCTGTTTACAAAAACGGGCTTTTTTGATTTCTCCAGGGAAAGGGCCTGCAAAATATCCCCTCCAATTGCGGAGCCTCCCATTCCCAGAACAACAATATTGGATAGTTTTTCCGGCAGAAAAAACGATTTCTTTTCTCCCAGTTCCCAACCCTTTTCCCACTGCTCCGGGAACCCCTCAATTAAATCTAACATAGAAAACACCTCCAATGGGATTATTCTTTAACCTTTCCCGTTATCCTTTTTCTTTACCCCAAACCTCTAGAAAAGGCTTTTCGGGAGAAACCAAAACCCGGAGATCAATCTCCGGGTTCAAGGTTTATTCTATTTAGTTGGTCATAAAGAAGTCTGGCCAGTCCGTAATCATCGTTTTTTGAGGCCTTTCGGGCAACCTCTTCGTCCAGCATTCCTTCAAAAACCTCTTCACCCATTCCCCGGGGGATTAATCCCCCCTCCGGAACCGTTCCCCGCATTGCTTTAAACATGTAATATAAAAAGATGCTTTCAAATTCCTGGCAGGCTTCAAGAAGGGGGTCTTTATCTTCTCGCCCTGGATTTTTTTCCAAAGGCTGACTAGGATTATTCTTATCAATTTTCAGCTCTGGATACTGATTATTAAGAAATATTTCCAAACATCCTCACCCCCTACATAATCTCCAGGACGGCGTGGAGCGCTCCCGCCCTTTTCATGGCCTGCAAAATTGTAATTATATCGTCTGCTTCTGCACCAATGGCATTCAGGGCTTCTACAAGGTCAAGAATGGTCGGGCCGCTTTCCATTACCATCACCGATTCTTCATCAAAGGTTTCTTCAAAAGAATCCGGTTGATCTCCAAAAAGAGAAGAAATATTTTCGTTTTCTTCCTCTGTATCAACCTCAAGTTCGGGATCCCGCCCAACCTGGACGGTTAATCCCCTGTGGGCAACTGCAACCGTTGAAATTCGAACGTTGTGCCCTATAACAACGGTTCCGGTTCTTTCGTTAATTACTACTCTGGTTGGCATTTCAATATCAACTTCCAGGGATTTGATTGTGGCCACAAAATCAACAACATCATCCGTTGCATATTGGGGAATAAGGACCTCTACCCTTCCCGGATCTATGGCCGAAGCAATATTATCATCATTTTCTGAGGGTATGTGTTCATTGATGGTTGCGGCAATTCGAGAAGCATTGGCAAAAGATCCTCCCCTAATCTGGAGAGTCAGGCTTTCTTCCTCTCTCCAGTTAAAATCCACCTCTTCTTCCACCAGGGCCCCATTGGGGATATTCCCAACGTTTTCTGGGTCAGTTCGCCTGGAAAAGGAATCCCCCGCTCCAGAACCGGTAGATATCGGACCCTGGGCTACTGCATAAACCTTTTCATTTCCGGCCCTTAATGGGGTCATTAATAGCACCCCACTTTCCAATGAACGGGCATCCCCAAGGGAGGAAACCGTTACGTCTATCTTATCCCCTGGATAGGTAAAGGGGGGAAGAGTAGCTGTGACCATAACCGCTGCAGCATTCCTTGCAGTTACCCGTTCAGTAGGAACATCAACCCCAAAAGCCTTCAGCATATTTGCTATGGATTGCATTGTTCCCTGGGAACGGGTACTGTCTCCCGTTCCATCCAGACCAACAACAAGGCCATATCCAATCAGGTGATTATCCCTTTCTCCTGAAAGATTAGCAATATCACCAATTCTTACCGTTGCCTCTTCCTCCTGTGCTGAAACTGAAAATCCGGCAAACAGGAGGAAGACTGTCATTACCAAAATTCCTGTTTTCATTTTTCCTTCCCCCCGTTTTAGAATATCCAATTTAGCAGCCATTCCAGAATACTGCGCCGCTGTTTATCTGCAATAACACCTTTACCTGTGTAACTAATGTCCACATCCGCAAGTCTTGAAGATTCAATTGAATTATCTTTTTCAATATCCTCCGGTCTAATCATTCCCGACAATGTAATTTCTTGATGTTCTCCATCCACGGTAATTCCTTTAGTTCCTTCTATCCGAAAATTCCCCGTGTCAAGGACTTCAATTACTTCTACAGTAATTTCCCCAACAATGGAACCAGACCTTTGAGTTCTTCCCCCGGACTCTGAATAGTCACTGTAACTTGGGCTTAACCCGGCAAAAAGGTCAGATAGAAAAACCCCCGGGTTAACTTCAATTCCCAAACCCTGACCGGTATTGGTATCAGCTTCATGTGAAGCCTGGGTGTTTTCCCTGATTACAACTGTTAAAAGGTCTCCCTCTCCCCTGGCAATTGGATCAGAAAAGAGGCTCTGGCTTCCTGATTGCCATAGAGAAGAACCCTGTAAGGGAACACTAAGAAATAATACTATTAAAACACAGAAAACTGTAACTCTGGACATTTTATCAACCCCTTTGGGATTTAAATCTCGATTTCAATTTTTTTATCCCCGATTATTTTTCCCTGCATAACCTCTCCGCTGAAAAGGTTTCGGACTCGAATTTCATCTCCTTTTTTCCCGCTTTCCATAGCCTCCCCGGGAATAGAGATGGAAAAACCTGTTGAAATAATCTCAATTTTTATCTCAGCTCCCCTTTCTACAAGGGGAGTTTCTTCAATGTGGTGGGAACATAGGATACTTCCCTGGCTCAGGTTTCTCCTGGTCCGATACCCATCCATTTCATCTCCTGCAGGAATAAAGCCTCGGGGGAGTTTGCTTTCCGGCATTACCTTTATTTCCAAATTATCTTCTGTCAATTTTTGATTAATTCCCAGGTCAGTTGACACCAGATAAACAGGAATTTTCCTGTCTAGAAAAACCGGGATTCTGATTGTTTTCCAAAGTTCTCCTTTTGAAAATAACGCTAGGGAAATAGTGTTATTCCCGGGGACCCTAAAGCTACTCCCCAATTCAAGGCTTAACTGCAAATCACCTCTGGGATAAGCAGTTTCAGAAACTCCTCTAGTAAAATCCACAATTACCCCGGGAATTTTTCCCTTTAATTTTTCCTTTATTTTTTCTTTTAACTCCCGCTCACCAATTATTTGAAGGTCAGTTTTTACGTTTATTCTGTCTGGAATTTCCCAACTATTGAAGTCGATATTTTCCCTTCGCAAAAGATATTCCAGATATTGGCGGGAAAATTGTTTTTCCTGTCCAAGCCCCGGGGATGGCCCCAGGTCGATTGCAGCGAGTTTTCCCTGGAGTTCTTCTTCATCTTCAAAATCAATTAAGCATGCAAAAGAAATACGGGATTCTGCAACTGTAATACTTTCTTCCAGGGAATACCCCGATAAAACAGGCTGAGAAAAAAGAATAACCAGTATGAGTATTACAGCAGCCCTTCTCATTTTAATTATCTCCTTAATTGAGCTGCCAGTCGAAGAATCTCATCAGCAGCCTGGATACTCTTGGAATTTACTTCATAGGCCCTCTGGGCACTGATCATGTCAACCATTTCCTCAACCACTTTAACATTTGACATCTCCAGGTACCCCTGCCCAATTGTTCCAAGTCCATCCAGCCCTGGATAACTGATAATTGGATCTCCTGAGGCAACTGAGGGTTCGTAAAGGTTCCGCCCGGTACTATGCAAACCGCTTGGATTGGTAAACCGGGCAAGCTCAATCTGGCCAATTTCTCGCATTTCTGTTCCCCCTGCTTCCTGGACCGCAACAATTCCGTCACCTGATATTGCTATGCTGGTGGTATCCTGCGGAACATAAATCTCGGGAATAAGGGGCAAACCATCCGAGGTTACAACCCGACCATCTGCATCAATCTTAAAAGAGCCATCTCGGGTGTAGGCCACTGAACCATCAGGCCGTAAAACCTGGAAAAATCCATCCCCTTCAATAACGAGATCAAGGGGGTTATCAGTACTCTGCATACTACCCTGGGTAAAGAGTTTTTGAGTTGCAGCAGGGCGAACTCCATGCCCGATTTCTATTCCCGTGGGAACTTCCGAACCCAGGGCAGTTGGTGTCCCTGCCTGACGGAGGGTTTGATACATTAAGTCCTGAAAATTCACCCTGCTTTTTTTAAAACCAGTGGTATTTACATTAGCAAGGTTGTTGGAAATATTGTCAATGTGAAGCTGTTGGGCTTCCATACCAGAAGCCGCTGTCCATAATCCTCTTAACATCGGGAAAGCCTCCTTTTTTGTTAGAGCCTGCTTCTATCAGTCCACAGGCTGGGCCTCCCTTAATGGGTCCGGCCCAAGGTTTTAATTTACCTTGTACTTCCTACTTGATTTACGGCCTTTTCAAGAGTTTCGTCCTGTGCCTGAATCGCACTCTGCCCCGCCTCGAAAAGCCTTACAGCGCTGATCATCCTGGTCATCTCCCAAACTGCGTTAACATTGGATTTTTCTATATATCCCTTGTGGACAAAACCCACGCCTTCTTGAGGGGCTCCAGCCTCTTCCGGGGCAGAGAATAAACCATTTCCTTCTTTTGACATTTCCTGGGGATTCTCAAAACTGACTACAAGAAGTTGATTGGCATTAACATCTCCCTCAACAAAAATATGTTCTCCATTCTCGTCCAATACCCGAAAACCCGACTGGTTTACCAAAAAACCCGCTTCATCAAGGGAAAATGCTCCATCGCGAGAATATCTTACTCCTTCGGGAGTCTCCAGGACAAAAAACCCATCTCCTTCAATGGCAAAATCCAGAGGATTTTCCGTGTACTGAAAGAATCCTTCCCGGAAATCCGTATAAGTATAACGGGCGCTAACTCCGGGGCCCAGGGGTCCCACCGGGTGGCTTTCCCCCTGTTCAAGACGATTCATGTACATGTTGGCAAAAGATTCGGTTAAAACCCGGTCTTTCTTAAAACCGGATGTTTCCATATTAGCAAGGTTATTGGCAGTTACATCCTGCATATCCTGAGCAGCAAGTAAACCGCTTGCCGATGCAAAAAGTCCTCTTATCATAAACCCACCTCCTCTCTTAAGGTTTTAATTCTTTTCTATAAACAATTTTAAAAATTAATACCTGGATTACAGTTGAATACATTTTCACCCGCGAAACAAAACAGAAACCTTTTTTTGTTATCCAATCATACCTCGGTGTCTAATATGCCGCCCCTGGGGTCTTCAGGATCATTTTGTGCTCTGTGTCGGTTTTTTTCAGGTTTTCCGGGGGAACTTTCGGACAACCCTTTTCCCTCCGTTTTTTCCGTTTCCCCCACCCGAGACCTTTTTCTATCCTGTTCCCTGTTCATGCGAATCCAGAGAAACCCCTGGATGTTTTGAAATTCCGCGTGCTGAACCCCTTTAATTCTGTTAGCCTCAAGGGAAGCCTGAACTATATTCCAGTTATCAACCGGGTTACTCATAACACATCACCACCCTTAAAGGGTTGTATAAGCTATCTCCTTTTTACTGCAAACCAACCTTGTCCTGCTCCGTTTATCCTTTACCCTGTGATTTGCCCCTGCAATTTGGATTGATACTCCTGGATAGAGGGTTTTGTGGACTTTGATTTGTCCGTCTTCTGATGAGTAGATTTTTTCCTGGATTTCCTGGGTCTCTTTTTCCAGGTTTTCTTCCTGCCTTTTTAAATCTCCCCAGGTTTCCGCAAGTTTTTTCAATTGTTCTAACCTTTCTTCCCCGAGTAATCCTTTTTCTTTTTGTTTTTCCAAAAGGCGGATTGCCTTTTCTACCTTACTAAGATTATCGGATAAATCTCCTAAATTTTTTAATTTTTTATCCAATTCTTCCCGGATTTCCGGAGGTACCCCCACAGATACTTCCGTTTTTGTGGCCAAGGAAGATCCCAGGGTATTCACTTCAACCTCCTGTCCTGCTTGAATTTTCCCCCCAGCAATTAAACCTTTTCCCTTTACAACTATTTTTCCCGAAGCAGAAATATTACTGTGGAGTATGGCATCACCAACAAGAACATCCCCACCTGCCCGAACCTCACCATTTTCAATAAACTTAACTTCCAGGTTTTCCTCACATTGGATTTTTCCCTTTTTCTTGCCCAAAAACCCTTTCCGAATTTTAACGTTCCCACCGCTTATTATTGTCCCGGCAGATACATTCCCGTTAACCTCTACATCACCAGTAGCTTCAACTTTAAAGCCTTCTGTTACATTTCCATCAACTATAACAGTACCAAGGAAATTTATATGTCCTGTTGATAAATCAACATTTCCCCTTACCTGATGAACCGGAAAAACACTAACCCGTCCTTTTTCCTTAATAACCTGGCCATCGATTCCTGCCAGAAGAGTTTTCCCTTCCTCATCGGGCTCCACATTTTTCCCCAGGGGTAGTTTTGCTTCCCGGACATCTTTGGGGGGGATTTCCTCTCCTGTTACTTTTATCCCTGGTTTTCCTGGAACCGGAGGTTTAACCGAAACGAGGGGTTCTCCTTTTCTTACATTTTTAATAAGGTCCAGATTAAAATGGTCAATACTACCATCCTCGCGCAAACTTCCCTTTCTTCCTTCATCCTCACTTTTAAAGTGGTAATCCAGGGAACCATCTTCGCCGGGAATTGGTTCTGTTCCCCGGGCAATTAAAACACCATTTAAAGGGATCCTACTTCCCGGAATACTCTCAAGTTTATCTTCTTTCAAACCAAAAACAATGCCAGCCTCTTTTAACTTATTTTCCAGTCCCTCCCTGGTAATATGCTTCCCACCCAGGGGAGGAAAATAGTCTACATGGGCTTCAAGACCATCTTTGGAAATTTTTACTTCAACCTCTGCATCCTTATCAAGTTCGGGCTTTCTTCCTGCCAGAAAAACCTTTCCTTTTTTATTTTCCTGGATTAAGCCCTGAAGGTTCTCTTCCACCAGGTTCCAATCAATATCCTGAATTTTAAGTTTTTCCGCTTCTCTTTTTATATCATTCAAACTAACCGGTTTCCCTTCACCCCTGGGAGGAAAGATATTTAAAAAGACTCCTTCCTCTAAAAAAGAAACCTTAAAAGAACCGTTCAAATTAACCTCGGCATCGGAAGGCAGAACCTCTTTAATTCCAACATGAAAAACCTTGAGCCCTTTCATCCGCTCAATCATAGGGGTTTTTCCCGGTCGAACCACCAGGTCCTGGGAATCAATTTTTGTTCCCAGAGTTTTTTGGAATTTATCCTTTGCTTCTTCCCGGGCTTTTTGTTCTCCACTACTTTTTATGGTTACCCATTTTTCAGTCACTTTTACCACCTCTCAAAATCAAAGGAAACTACTTTTTTCTCGCCCCAGCATACCTCGCAGACGAAGAATCGCCTTACTATGCAGTTGAGAAATCCTTGCAGCAGATAAATCCAGAACTTCTCCAATCTCCCTCAGTGTTAATCCTTCGTTATAATACAGGGCCACAACATATTTCTCTTTTTCCGGTAACCTGTCGATTGCCCTGCCAAGGACTTCCTTCATATCTTTATCCTGGATAATATTCAGGGGATCATCCTCTTTGGGCCCCGGAATTTCGAGGGTAGTCCTTTCTTCATCATTATCGTCTCCCCCAAGGCCATCCAGGGACATCACCTGGGGAATTGTTACCTGGTTTAATATTTTTTCAAGTTTTTCCAGGGAAATTCCCAGGTAAGCTGCTAATTCGTCATCAGTTGGAACCCTTTTATTCTCCTGTTCCAGTTTTGCCATTGCCTGGCTAACCATTTTTGCCTTGTCCCGAACCGATCTGGGAACCCAATCCATAGCCCTGAGGGCATCATAGATTGCCCCTTTTATCCGGGCCACAGCATAAGTACTGAATTTGACACCCTGGTCGGGATTGAAACCCTGAACTGCATCAATAAGGCCAATTGTTCCGTAGGAAATAAGGTCATCCAGTTCAACATATGAAGGTAAGTGGATCATTACTCTTCCGGCTACATATTTTACCAGATAGGAATAGTTTAAAATAAGTTCTCGCCGTGCTTTTTGATCCTTTTCTTTTCGGTATAGCTGCCAAACTTCTTGTAATTCTTCTTCGCTTTTCTGGGCCACCTGAGGCATTTCAGTTTTCCCCACTGGCTCACCCCCCCCTACTAAATCAACTAATTCTCTGCCAGTCTCAGGTTTTAAATTCCTTATGATTTTCATTTTACTTAGCCATATTAATCCTCGAACAAGTCAAAGTGCTTTCCTTTTTTACTTTCTCCCGGGGATAAAAGCTGGAATAAAAATTCCCAGAAGGGTAAAAAATGCCAGTAATTTAAGGGTTTTTTGCATTGCCGTAACAGGATTCAATCCCTGGTACATACCAATCATAAGAGAAATTAAACCTGTTGAAGGACCCAGGAGCAAAAGTCCGAGGCAGGCAATCTGCTTTTTATTCTCCTGGTCCATTAATCATCACCTGCTTCCCGCAGGTTTCGCTGGTACTCAAAAAGCCATTTAATAATCTTATCCCGCAATGAAGACTTTATGTCCACAAAGGCAACACCCAGCTGGTGTTCTTCCCCTTTTTTGTCCTCTTTTAAGCGGCGAACCACTCCCCAAAGGGGATAATCAATTTCCAAAAGGGGAATTTTCATTTCGAGTTCCTCTCCCTCTTCTATTTTCAGGGCTCCTTTAATCCCAACTCCTCCACCACTTAAATCCAAAATCCGGCCTTTAATAAACTTCTCCAAATCATCTTGGTTTTTTGGGCGGGGCCGATAATCAATACGCCCCTCCACATCCACCCGCACATATTCCCGCCTTTGCACACGGTAAATTTTTTCTGGCATCTGGAGAATATAGTGGGGAAGGGGTTCTGGATTTCTTTCCTGAACCCGGGAGGTGAAAATAAATTTCCCTCGCTCTGTAGTATAAGAGATGGAAACGTTCTGGCCCCTATTTAAGGGGATAGTGACTCCTTGAATTTGGGGAGCTGCCATTTTAAAAGTTTTTCCCTCAATATCAAGGATCTTGGTTGCATATAAACCAGCTTCAGAACCCTTTATTTCAACAAAGATTTCCTGGTCTTCCTTTAATCCCGTTTTTTTCAACACCCTCAACTCCCGACAAAAAAGCTGAAAACCTCAGGAAAGTCAGCCAAAAATTTTATCAACCAATTTTTCTGTCCTTAAAAATCCGAGATCATCAGAAATTTCCTTGCTGCTGGATACATATCCAATACTTTCATCCCGTTTCCAGGCAAGATTAATGATATTTCCAAGAGCATTGGTTTCATCAAGTTTTGTAAAAACATATCCGGAAATACCTGTTTCAGAGAACCTGTCCCGGTAATTTTCCAGATCTTCAATTCTGGTGTTGATGCTCAAAACCAGCAGCCGCTCATCAATAAATTCGTGCCTGAGAATCCCTTTCATCTGGAGCATTTCATCCTTTTTCAGGGGGTTGCATCCTGCTGTGTCCAATAAAATTAGGTCAGCGTCAAAAAACCTCTCAACAGCCCTTGTTAATTCATCCGGGGATTGGACTGTTTCCATCTCGACTCCAATCCGCCGGGAAATTATTTCTGCCTCCTCAATTGCCCCCAGCCTCCTTGTATCCTGGCTGAGGATAACAACTCTTTTTCCTCTTTTCTTCACAAAACTTTCCGCCAGCTTAGCCATTGAAGTGGTCTTCCCTGTGCCCGCCGGCCCAATCAAGGCCACTACCCGAGGAAACCCTTCTCCAGCTTTAATCTCTTTTTCCCTGGGGAGTTTAGCAAGAATTAATTCTTTAATTTGAGAATATTTCTCCAGCCCCGTTAGTTCCCCGCTTAATTCTTTTATTATTTCCTCTTTAACCCCACTCTTTTCCAGTTTTTGCTCCAGGTTTGGAGGAATTATGGAAATCCCAGGGGGGGTTTTTAACGCAACTTCTTCAATCTCTGGAAGGGAACTCTGGTTTTTTGCAGCCTCTTTTATCAGGCTGGAAAACTGGTTGGTTTTTTCAGGTGCTCCCGCCATTACTTCGACCCCGCCTTTATTATCCATCCACCAAAAGCCCTTTTTTCTGTAACGCCTGGTCTGGTAAATTATGGCATCGGATCCCAGCTCTTCTTTGACCTGCCTGATAGCATCGGCCATATTTGCACCTTTAAACCTTTTAACCTGTTTCAACTCTGATCACCCCCACAGAGCGAACTTCGATTCCCGGGTCTATTTCGTTGTAGGAAAGGACAGGAATCTGGTTTTTATTCTGCCCCCTATCAAGGAGCCTTTTCAGGTGAAACCTTAAAATTGGGTTGGTAAGAATAACGGGTTGTTTCCCCTGGCTTCTTGCTTCATTAAACTTACCGATTACTGAGTCCAAAATCTGGCGTGCTTTTCCTGGATCAAGGTTTAGAAAAGATCCGTTTTCGGCCTGCTGCAGGCTTTCTCCAAGCTCTGCTTCCAGGTCAGGTGCCAGTGTTAAAGCCTGCATTATCCCTTCTTCCTGGTACTGGCGGGTAATGTGCCTCTGTAAAGCCTGCCGGACATATTCCGTTAAAACAACTGGATCCTTGGTTTGGCCTGCCCAATCGGCAAGGGTTTCCAGTATAGTGACCTGGTCTCGGATAGAAACCTCTTCTTCCAGAAGGAACTGCAGGACTTTCTGGATTTCTCCAAGGCTCATCTGGTCGGGAATCAACTCATTAACAACGGCACTATAATCTTCCTTTAATGTTTCCACAATTTCTTTAACCTCGCGCCTGCCAAGTAATTCAGCAGCATGCTCTTTTAACACTTCTGTAAGGTGAGTAGACATAATTGACGGAGGATCAACAACTGTATAGCCGGAAATTTCGGCTTCCTCCTGTTTATCCTCAGAAATCCAGATTGCGGGCAAACCAAAAGCAGGCTCAGAAACTTCAATTCCTTTTATCTCCTGTTCCACATTTCCCGAATCCATTGCCAGAAAATGGTTGGGCATAATCTGGAAACGAGCTACTTCCATTCCCTTCAGCTTTATACTGTAGGTATTGGGATCTATCTGCATATTATCTAAAACTCTGACGGGAGGAATAATCATACCCAGTTCGGTGGCAACCTGGCGGCGAATCAGGGTGATCCTTTCCAGAAAATCTCCCCCCTGTTCCGGCAAAACGAGGGGTAAAAGGTTATAACCAAACTCCATTTCCACCGGGTCAACCCGGATTAACTCCTTGTAATCTTCTTTCTGTAGAGTTGGGCGTGATTGAGGTTCCAGTTCTTCCTCCGGTTCCTCCTCTGCTTCTTCCTTTTTTACCTTCTCTGCATTGAAAACGAAATACATCCCTCCAACTATTCCCCCCAGAATGAACAGGGGAAAAGTTGGCAGACCTCTGCTCAAACCCAGTAAAAATAGGATACTTGCGACCACAAGTAGAGCCTTTGGCTGGCTCAACATTTGCCGGGAAAGATCCTGGCCAAGATTGGCTTCTCCTGCTGCTCTGGTTACTACCATCCCTGTGGATGTTGCAATCAGAAGTGCGGGGATCTGGGAAACAAGTCCATCACCCACAGTTAGTAGAGCATAAGTCTGAAGGGCTTCTTCCAGTGCCATTCCCTGTTGAATAACTCCTATTACAAGTCCCGCAACAATGTTGATCAGGGTAATAACAATACCGGCAATGGCATCCCCTTTTACAAACTTGCTGGCTCCATCCATGGCCCCGTAGAAATCGGCTTCCTGGCGGATTTTTTTCCTTTCGTTTCGGGCTTCTTCCTCATTTATCAGTCCTGAATTCAAATCGGCATCAATACTCATTTGTTTTCCCGGCATGGCATCAAGGGTGAAACGTGCGGCTACTTCAGCCACCCTTTCTGCACCCTTGGTTATTACAATAAACTGAATCACTACAAGGATTAAGAAAATTATAAAACCAACGATATAATTTCCTCCCACCACAAAATCCCCAAAAGCAAAAATCATCCTTCCAGCATCAGCCTGCCCAAGGATCAGGCGGGTTGTAGAAACATTTAGAGCCAACCTGAACAGAGTAGCGAAAAGGAGCAAACTTGGAAAAACAGAAAATTCCAGGGGTTCCCCGGTATAAATACTTACCAGGAGGACGGTAAGGGCAAAAGCGATATTACAGGTAATGAAAATGTCTAAAACCACTGTTGGTAAAGGAATAATAAACATTACCACAACTGTAACCAGGATAAAGGCAAAGAGAATATCGCTATATCTTTGTATCCAGTGGATTGGCATTTCCCTTGCTGAAAGAGCCATCTTGCAACCTCCTACCTATGAATAGTACTTCTGAAGGCGGAAAACAAAGGCAAGAATTTCCGCTACCGCCTGGTAAAGATCCGGGGGAATTTCTTCACCAATTTCCGTGGAATGGTAAAGGGCCTGGGCCAGGGCCTTTTCCTCCATTACCTCAACATTATTAGCCCGAGCTATCTCGATAATTTTTAAGGCAACTTCTCCACTTCCCTTGGCAACAACTCTTGGGGCATTCATTTCTTCCCCATCATACCGAAGAGCAATAGCCAGGTGAGTGGGGTTGGTTATTATAACATCAGCCTCGGGGATCTCCTGCATCATCCTTTGCTGAGCCATAAAGCGCTGTCGTTCTTTAATCTTGCTCTGGATCTGGGGATCTCCTTCAGTATCCTTGTGTTCATCCCGGACATCTTTTTTGCTCATCCGGATATTTTTTTCATGTTCCCAGCGCTGGTAAGCATAATCCATGATGCTGATAATCAGGTGGAAAATCGCAATTATTATCCCTATCCGGAAAATTACCATCCCCACCTCCGCAAGAGCATCTCCCATGGCCATGTGGGGTAACTTGAGGAGAACGGGAATAAAACCCTGGAGGACAGAATAGGCTACTCCGATAAACATGGTAGCTTTCAAAATGGCCTTTAAAAGCTCGACAACGGCTCTTTTGGAAAAAATTCTTTGCAAACCCTTAATGGGGTTTAACCGTTCCGGTTTGGGTTTTAATACCTTGGTGGTAAAAAGGAATCCCACCTGGGTAAGTTCACCCGCCAGTCCAAAAATGGCGGAAGCTGAAAGCATAGGAATTATCATTATAGCTGCAACCTGGGCGGCTTCCATAGCCCGGCGGTGAAGATTGCCCTCGGTTAAATCCATGGCCAGGTCAGCCGTCAGGGAATATTGGAGGAATTGCTGGAAATAACCTATCCCAATTGGAACCATCCCCAGGAAGAAAAGTAACAGCAGCATAAGGCTAAGAGCCATTGTTAATTCTCTACTTTTTGCAACCTGCCCCTCTTCCCTGGCCTTTTTCCTTCGCCTCGGCGTCGCCTTTTCCGTCTTTTCCTGTGTGCTCTGGGACATGGTTTACCCCCCGATGCCATGTATTAGATTATTCAGCTGGCCAAACATACTCTGGAAAACCTCTCGAAAATACTGGCCAAAGGTTGGGAGAGAGAGAAAAATAACCATTATCCCCAAAAGAATTTTGGTTGGAATTCCCACGCTGAACATATTTATCTGCGGAATGGTCCTGGCTAAAAACCCAAATACTATATCACTAATAAATAGGACAGCAATAACGGGAAGAGCCATCATAAAACTGATGTAAAAGAGGTTCCCTACAATTCTCATAATATAATCCCCGGTAACTAAAATGGGGAAGGCCTGTCCCAGGGCCAGAACTTCAAAGCTTTGATAAACCCCCCGTAAAAGCAAGTGATGCCCCTGCAAACTCAGAAATAAAAGGGTGGCGAGGATGGTTTTTAGCTGCCCGGCAAGGGGGATCTGTTCACCACTCTGGGGGTCAAGGACATTTACCAGGGCAAAACCCATTCGGAGGTCAATAAACTGGCCGGCAAGCTGGACAGAAGAAAAAGTAATGAAAACAATAAACCCCATTAAAAAGCCTGCAAGAACCTCATTTAATATCAGCATCCCGAATTCAAGTGGGTGGGGTAAATCCGTTGGACCCGCTTCGCCTACCGTGGGAAAAACCAGTAGGGTAAGAAAAATTACCAGACCAACCTTGACCCTTGCGGGGACCTGAACACTTCCGTAAAAAGGAACAATCAGGAAGAAACCTATTAACCTGGTCATAATTAAACCAAAGGTTGTTATCAGCAGTATTAATTGGTCATCCATTTACTTTCACCCCGCCAGGTAATAGGGAATATTTATGTAAAGGGTTTCCACAAAATCAACCAGGACCCTTAAAATCCATGGTCCAAAAACCACTATAGAAACAAGAACAACCACAATTTTGGGGATAAAAGCAAGGGTTTGTTCCTGGATCTGGGTAGTAGCCTGAAAGATGCTAACAAGCAAACCGGTTAATAAACCCAATCCCAGAACCGGTGCAGTTACAAGGAGAATTGTTTGAAGGGCTTCTCTCCCCAGAAAAATTACAAGCTCATAACTCACTTTTCCTCTCCCCTTTAAAAAGTTGTAACAAGCGATCTAATGACCAGGTACCAACCGTCAACCAGAACAAACAAAAGAATTTTAAATGGCAAAGAAATCATAACCGGTGGAAGCATCAACATTCCCATTGACATTAGGGTGCTTGCCACAATCATATCAATGATAATAAAGGGTATGTATAATAGAAACCCTATCTGGAATGCAGTTTTTAGTTCGCTGATAATAAAGGCCGGGATCAAAACCAGGGTTGGAACCTCATCAGGATTGTTTGGTCTTTCTTCCCCCGAGATTTCAATAAAAAGAGCCAGATCCCGTTCTGATACCTGTTCAAACATAAACTCTCGCAGGGGATTAAGGGCAAGTTCCAGGGCTTCTTCTTCGGCAATTTCTTCGGCCAGATAAGGCTGAAAGGCTTCTTCATTTATTTGTCCAAAAACCGGTGACATAATAAATAAGGTTAAAAAGAGGGCCAGGCCTACAATAATCTGGTTAGGAGGCATCCTTTGCGTGGCCAGAGCATTTCTGAGTAATGAAAGGACAACCACAATCCTGGTAAAAGAAGTCAGCATTATTACAATAGAGGGGGCAAGAGAAAGAACTGTAAGGAGTAACATCAATTGCAATCCCAGAGCCCAGTTACTGGCCCCTTCTTCCCCAAGAGAAATATCTATTGGAGGAAGCTCCATTGGCTGAGCAGAAGCAGTAGAATTTAAAATTAGAAAAATTCCAAGAAAAATTAACCCAAAAACCAGGGATCTATCCTTCATAATCTGTGCCCTCCCCTGCCCAACCGGAAAGATCCCCTTTCCCCTCAGGGAAACTTTTTAAAAGGGAAATATCTCCGTCGTTTACTGCTAGCAGTAAAACCTCATCACGCATTTTGGCAACAACCAGTTGTTTTTTTACCCCCATGGGGATCCGTTGTTTTATTTCCAGCTCCCCACCGCTTTTTTCATTCAGGCCACCCTTTCCCAGGAGAAATTTTTCCCCGTACCTGCGGAAGAGAATAATTAAAACTACTACAGCCCCCAGGGCGAACAAAACCCTGAAAAGGTCCCATATATAACTGCTGGTCTCAATTCCGTTCATGTCTTTCCCCTCCGCCAAAACTTTTTTTAGGGTTCAATATCCTGAATTCTTTCCAAGGGACTGATAATTTTCTTGATCCGGAAAGCAAAACTTTCCTCAATAACCACTACTTCCCCCTTGGCTATAAGTTTCCCATTTACAAGAAGATCAACATCTTCACCGGCGAGCCGGTCAAGTTCAATTATGGAACCTTTCCCCAGCTCAAGAATTTCTTTAATGGTCATTCGGGCTCTTCCTAACCGGACAGTAAGCTGAAGGGGAATATCCCTGATTAACTCAATTGAACCATGATCATGGTTAACTTTTTCCGGTTCAAGTTCTTCAAATTCCATTTTCTGTGCTTTTACGGTTCCCTTTTCTTTGGGTTCTTCCTTTTCTGCCCCGAGATTGGTTTGCTTTTCCTTAGAGTCTGAGCTTTTTTCCGCGGGTACAGGTTCTTTTTTCTTTTCACCTTTTAAATCCGCACCCTCAATAAGAGAAAGCTGGCCTGCAACAAGCTTTTGCACCATGTCCTTTAAAAAATTCTTTGGGGCAAGCTGAACAATGGTACTGTCTACCAGATCTCCAATAGAGATCCTGAAAGAAATCTGAACAATTTCTTCCTCACTCTCAAATTTACTCGACCGTTCTACTTTATCTTCCAGGGTAATATACTCTGTTTTGGGTGGAGAAATATCTATCTGTCGGTTAAAAACCTGGGACATGGCCGTTGAGGCAGACCCGATCATCTGGTTCATTGCCTCAGATAAAGCACTTAACTGCATTTCACCAATTTCTCCAGAAAGATCTTTGCCTTCTCCCCCAAGCATTAAATCTGCAATTATCTCTGCATCTTTTTCTCCCACAACAAGGAGGTTTACACCCTCCAAACCTGAAAGATAACCTACTTCCACCAGGACCAGGGGTTTATTGTGTTCCTGGATTACTTTTTCCAGGGTAGTCAGGGACACTTGAGGGGTTGTAATCTGTACCGGGCGATCGAGGATATTGTGCAATGCAGTAGCGGCAGCCCCCATCGAAATGTTTCCAACTTCCCCAATTACATCTTTTTCATCGCTGGTTAGTTCCGATTTTTTCCGGTCCTCAGTTTCCAGCAGGGCATCTATTTCTTCCTGAGAAAGTATCTCGTTATTCATCTCCCTCTTCCTCCTTTAAATTTTCCGCGTCCCCGGTTATCCTTATAGCCATTCGGTCCTTAATTTTTCCTGGTTTCCCGGTAAATTTTAACTTGTTCCCAATTTTTACTCTAAGGTCCTTTTCAACCGATGTCCCCAGGAGAAGGACGTCTCCCTCCTGCAGGTTTAAGAGGTCTTCAACACAGATTTCAGTGGGTGGGAATTCCGCCCCTATTTCCAAAAAACTTGTCGATAAACGTTTCTTTATCCCATCCTGGAACTGGATTTTCTTCTCCTGCATACTGGAAAACCAGTGCTGGGCAGTTAACCTTCCCACAACAGGTTCCAGCATCAGGTGGGGCATACAAAAATTTACCAGTCCCTCTACTTCATTGACAACAACTTCAAATGTTACAAGGATAATCATGTCATTATGGTGGACAATTTGTGTAAAAAGGGGATTTGATTCCAGTTCCTTTAGTTCCGGGTTCATCCCGGATACAACGTTTTGCCAGGCTTCAGGTAATTCCCTCAACATCCAATTCATAACCTGCCGGAGGGCCATTCCTTCTATATCGGTGAACACCCGACTGTCCATTTGTTTTGAAGCGCCCCACCCTCCAAATAGTCTGTCGACGATGGAAAAGGCAATATTTGGGTTTATTTCCAATAAACACTGGCCTTTCAGGGGTTCAAGCTCACCAATTCCTATTACGGTAGGTGCCGGGAGGGATCGAGTAAATTCTTCATAGCTCAGGGCTTCTACAGAGGCTACTTTCATGTCAACAAAGGTCCTTAGTTGTGCGGAAAGGGCAGTGGATACATAACGAGCATAGTTTTCATAGATCATCTGAAGGGTCCGGATTTGGTCCCGGGCCAGTTTTTTGGGATGGCGAAAATTATAGGCCTTAACTTTTTCTTTTTCTTCCTCTTTTCCCAGTTCTTCCGGGGACTTTTCCCCCGAGGATAGTTCATTTAAGAGCTGGTCAATTTCCTTTTGGCTTAAGACTTCGGACATAATTCCACCCCCTTACTGAACAACAAATTCGGTAAAGTAAACATTGCGGACAATTTCTTCCCCGAGAATCGAGTTAATTTCCCGGATAATTTCTTCTTTGAGATTTGAGGCAGCAGGATCTTCAATTGCTTCTTCCCCTGAACCCCGCAAAACTTTGATTATTGCATCCCGGATCTGTGCCCGGTTTTTACTTAAAGCCTCTTCTGAATCTCTCCCTATAACCTCAAGAGAAATTTCTGTCCTTACAATCCTTAAAGACCTTTGATGCTGGACATTTACCACGAATTCCCCCAGTTCGGCAATCTCTCCGGGTTTTTCGGAAGGGTCCTGGGGAACGTTCTGCCAGAACAGGAAAAAAAAGGTTATTCCTCCGGCCATTATCAATACTATCAAGACTCCAAAGATTATCAAAAAAACTTTACCCTTCGCCATAAAACCCCTCCTCTCTCCACAATAGGTCAAATTCTACACTTCGCCTGATCAAAATATCTACCCGGCGGTTTATTGCCCTGTTTTCCGGGGAATCATTTGGACGGATAGGCTGAAACTCTCCATATCCCGCTGCAGAAAACTGTTCGGGGGGAAGCCCTTTTTCCTCAATCAGGTACCTGATTACATTGGTGGCTCTTGTTGTCGATAATTCCCAGTTGGAAGGAAACTCAGGGGTGTTAATTGGCCAGTCATCAGTATGCCCTTCAACGGTTACATCATTATCCACGGCTTCAAAGAAACTCGATAATTCCCCAAGTATTTCTCTGGCCTGGGGGAGTAATTGGGCTTCTCCGAGCTCAAATAATATCCGCCCGGGGAAACGGATTAAAAGCCCTTCGTCAACAAAAGCAACTTCAACTTCATCCTCCAGGCCTTTTTCTTCAAGGTAGGCCATGATATCAGCGAACATCTGTTCAAATTCCAGGCGAGACCTCTCAATCTGGCCAAGTAATTCATCTCTCTGTCCCGCTTCAATCAAATCTTCCCGGGAAATGGTTCTCCCTCCGTCCAGTACTCCAAGCTGCTGTTGAAGTTGTGAAATAATCAAGGAAAACTTTTCCAGGTCCAGGGTGGACATTGAAAAAAGTAGAACAAAAAAGCACAGCAGAAGAGTCATCATATCACCGTAGGTGACCATCCAGGAAGGAGAACCAGCTTTTTTTGCTTCTTTTTTTCCCGGTTTTCTAGACATTGGAATCAACCACCATCTCCATTTCGTCTCCTTCCTCAGCCCCTTCTCCAACGGGGCCTGTAGAAAGGAAAGCCTGGAGTTTTTCCTCGACAATTCTCGGGTTTTCTCCCGCTTGAATTGAGAGGATACCTTCAATCATTACTTCTTTAATCAGTATTTCTTCCTCGCTCTTTACCTTTAATTTCCCCGCGATGGGAAGAAAAACCAGGTTTGCAAAAAGGGTCCCATAAAGGGTTGTCAAAAGAGCAGTAGCTAACCCGCTTCCAATACTTTCCGGATCTTCAAGTGCACTGAGCATGCGTATCAAGCCGATGAGGGTTCCAATCATTCCAAAGGCGGGAGCGAAAGTACCCATGTTGGTGAAAATTTCCTGGCCCTTTTTATGTCTTTCCTCAACAAAAGTGATTTTAGTTTCCAGGATATTCCTTACCAGCTGGGGATCGGTACCGTCCACAACAAGCTGAATTCCCTTTTTCAGGAAATCGTTGTCAAGAGGTTCCACCTCTTCCTCGAGAGCAAGGAGACCTTCTCTTCGAGCTTTTTCGGCAAAACCAACAAGGATGTTTGTTACTTCGTCGGTATCCGTCTTTTTCCCGACAAAGGCAACACCCAGGAGTTTAAAAACATTTCCCACTTCAGAAAGGGAAAAACTTATCATGGTGGCAGCAAGCGTTCCTCCAAGGACGATCATCAGGGAGTTCAGGCTAATATAGATTATCGCATCCCCTTCAAGGAGGATTGCTCCAGCAACAAGCACTATTCCTATTAAAAGCCCTATTAGGGTTCCTAAATCCATTATTGCCACCTCTCCCCATTGAAAATCTGCCTTTTGAATTCAATCGTCTTTTGAATAACTTCATCGACACTTTCCCGAACCAGTATTTTCCGGTTAGTTGTTAAAGAAATTACTGTATCCGGGGTCTTTTCCACAAACTCAATCAAATCACAATTAACCACTATTTTTGTACCATCGAAGCGGGTTAGCTTTAACATTACTCTTTAGCCCTCCCCTGTTTTTTAACGGGCCATGTTAGCCAGTTCCTGCAGCATCTGATCTACCGTTGAGATGATCCGGGAGTTAACCTGATAACCGCGCTGAGTTACAATCATACTGGAAAATTCTTCAGCAAGGTCAACATTACTCATCTCAAGGGCTGCCGTTCGCATTTCTCCTCTACCACCTGTCCCGGGCTGTCCTATCTGGGAAATCCCCGAGTTTACCGATTCCGAGAACATTGTATCTCCTTCTTTGATCAGTCCGTCAGGATTATTAAAGTTGGCTACTGCAACCTGACCGAGGTTCCGAGTCACTCCGTTGGTATAGGTCCCTATTACAATTCCATTATCATCAATGGTAAAGGATTGGAGGGAACCCATACGGTTCCCGTCAAGGTTATTGGCTTCAGCAGAGTATTCTCCGGAAAACTGGGTAATTTCCTCAAGCCTTAATTGTAATCCATCAATGTCATTTGCTCCGTTGTCAAAGTTCTCCAGTCCGATACTTGCAATTAAGTCATCCCCACCCCCAACGGTACTTAACCTGCCTTCTTCAAAAACGAGGGGGATGTCTTCCCCATCAGTAATTTCAAAAGAACCATCATTGGATACAGTCAAGTTCCACTCGTTATTTTCCATTTTCTCAAATTCCAGGATTAACTCGTGGCGGGACCCAAACTCGTCGTAAATTGAAAGAGAAGTCTGGTGGATTGTCCCTATAGGTCCATCAGAATCCAGGTTTCCAGCAAAATCAATGTAACTACTCGCCTGAGCACCCATTACATCGCCAATAGGAATCCGGATATCAGAGATGTTCTGATCAGTATTAATGTCCCCGGTTGCTCTATCAGCTCTCCATCCCTGCAATCGAAGTCCATTTCCGGAGTTAACCAGGAAACCTCCGCTGTCCATGGAAAGGTTTCCAGCTCTAGTATAAAAACGTTCTTCTCCATCCCGGAGGATGAAAAACCCGTTTCCGTCTATTGCAAGGTCTGTACTCTGGCCGGTTGATTCCAGGCTGCCCTGTTCGTGGTTTGTATCAATACTTCCCACCTGGACACCAAGGCCAACCTGTACGGGGTTTATCCCTCCCCGGTTTCCAGTTGGGCCAGCGGGCCCCTGAATCATCTGGCTTAACATTTCCTGGAATGTTGCCCTGTCTTTTTTATAACCAACGGTGTTTACGTTGGAGATGTTATGCCCGATTACATCCATTCTGGTTTGATGAGCATTTAATCCGGCCACACCGGAATAAAGTGAACGCATCATGGTTAAAATACCTCCTCTTTTTTGGACCCATTGCTTCAATCATTCAGCAACGGCGGCTTCCTCACAAAAGAGGTCCAGCCTTAATCCATAATTATCGCACTATCAATGTTGGTAAATACATTCTCTCGCATGCTATTCCCGTCCAGGGCAGTTATTACCATATTGTTTTTTACACTAACAACATAGGCATTATCTCCCATTACAACGAGGGACTCTTTTGCTCCCTTTGCAGCCGCCTTTTGCACCGCGTCATCAAGGCGCTGCAGTTCCTGGTTATCCAGCTTTATCGATCGGCTCATCATTCTATCAGCTGCGTGCTTTGAAAACTGGACCCCTTTTCCCTTTATCTTCTTCTCCAGGACTTTCTGGAAGCTATCTCCCTTTTTTTCGGGGGCATGAGTCTGGGGTTTTGATTGTGGCGTGCTTAAGGGTTTTATTACCCGTCCCCCGGGAAGAATTTTATCCGTCATCCCTCTCACCCCTTATTGAACTGATCCCGACAATTTGGCTCATTGGATATTCCTCGCCATTTTCCAGGATTACCTTTGGCCCGTATTCCGTGAAACTAATCTCCTGGACAATTCCCTTGATTTCGTCCTCAGTACCTTTAATTGTTACTTCTTTGCCAATTAGGGAACTGGCTTGATAGAGGAAATTACTTTCCAGAAAAGTGTTAAGGCTACGGTTCATCTGCTGCATCTGTTCCAGGGAGCTGAATTGGGCCATTTGGGCAATGAACTCCTTGTCTTCCATTGGATTCATTGGGTCCTGGTAGCGTAACTGGGTAATCAGGATTTTCAAAAAAGCATCCCTATCCAGATCAATTTCTTCAGAGGTTGCAATAGGACTATCATTTTGAGATGTTACACCCTGTTGTTTTTCCGGTTTTTGCATAATATCTACAGAAGTTGTTTTACCTGTTGCGTGGATAAACATTTTTTCACCTCCTAAACGCGATAATCAACCTGATTTTTCTCAAGAATGCTGTAGAGGCTTTCCTCAATGTTTTCCTTGCTTTCCCCTGAACCAGCTTCCTTTTGGAGAAATTCCCACTGCTCTTGTTGGGGATCCTGGGTTCCTTCTTTCTGAACATTTACATCAACATCATCGAAGGTAAATCCTTCCCGGGAAAGGTTATCACGAAGATTGGTCAGGTTATTTTCCAGAATATCCCGGGCCAGGTGGTTCTCTACCTGGAAATGGGCTCTTAACTGTCCATCCTCAAGGACAACCCTCATTCTGAGGCCTCCTAAATATTCGGGTCGAAGTTTGATTTCCATTGTTCCTTCTTCCCTATTTTTTAGGGACATTCGAGCCTGGTCAACAATCTGCCGAAAAACATCTGGAGCCCTATTGGGAATTTCAACCTGCCGGATCGGTTCAGGAGACTGTTGCCTGATCTCAAACCTCTGGGATGGCTGGAAAGGTTCGAACTGAAATCCTTCCCTTTCCTTTCCCTGGCTAAAACTTTTTCCTCGTTCCTTGCCCCCTTGCTGGGAAGCCAAAAACGGTTCAAAGGTTTTTCCCAAAATCCCTCGAGGATTTTTTGCGGTTTCGCCTTTTTCCCCCGACAATGAATTGCTACTGCTCTCCCTTTTTTTGTCACCGCCATCCAAAAAATTTCTTAATGGTTGACGGGAATTCAATAACTTTTCCTCATCAAAAGAAAGATCCGGTTCAAGGGGTTGGGAAACAAATCTGGGCTTTTCTTCCGCCCCTTTCAGGAAAGAACTCAGGTTTAACCTTCCTCGGTCCAGGTCCTCTCTTGCACTTCCTTCTCGATCTCTTTTTCCGTCTGGGAAAATAGAGTTTAGGGTAGCGTTATCCGGGAAAGAACTTTGTTCTCTCCTGTAGAGGTTGGATTGTTGTTTTCCGGGTTGGTTTTCCTTTTTCTCCTTTCCCGACAACTCCTTTTCTTCTGGAAGAACTTTTTCGCTTTTCAATTTTTCCTGGCCGGAAAAATCGGCCCGCGATGTTTCTCCTCTTATCTTTACCCTGGACCAGGTAGGGTTTTTCCCAGGCCCTTTAGACATGTTTTTTGTATCAAAGGCCTCCTTTTGCCCTTCCAAAACGCCTTCCTTATTAACAAATTCCCTGATAACCTCCCTGACCTTATCAAAATCTCCGGCCAGGAAAAGATTTCTTACCAAATCCATTAATTTTTCATTTTCTGCGATTATTTCTTTAATCTCGGGCAAAATATCTAAGGGAATTCCAATTTCCTCGAGAACCTCGTCAAGGAAAAGAAATAGAGGGCTTTCTTTTTCGATTAAAGAAGGGTTTAATAGGATTTTACCACCTTCTTCTCCTTCTTTTTGCAATCCCTGGAGAAGTAGAAGGAAGGGAGATTTTTCTCCACCCTTTTTTGCTTTTTTTTCGCACGTCTCCAGGGCTGGTTCCATTCCCAGAAGAAGACTGGATATAATGCTCTGCATTTTTTCACCTCCTTTCTTTGGTTTCTTATTCTACTCTGAAAGGATCCTTGTTAATCTTGCCGACCTTTCCGAATCCATTTCTGCAAGGACCCGGGCAGCAAATCTATCCTCCCAGCGTAAAAACATTTCTATAACCAGGTCATCATCAAGCCCATTTAAAACCTCGGCTGCTTCTCCTGGTTTCATCTGGCTGTAAATTCGAGCAACCTGGCGAACCCTTTCATCTCTTTCTTCAATTTCTTCCAAACGTTCCCCAAGGCTTAATTCCAATTCATCAATCCGTTCCTGGTATCTTTCGATTAAGTCTTCAAGGCTCCGATTAATCCTTTCCAGCTCTTCTTTATCCGCCTTTGTTCCTGCAAGTTTATTTTGGAGCCCTATAATTTCTTCTTCAAATTCCGCCCGGTCTTCTGCTGCCATCAAAAAAGGCTCAATTCGGGGATGTGTTTCCAGAGCTTCTCTAACGGTTCCCGTGATGCTCCATATCCCAAAAACGTCTAATAGGGTAAGGGTTACCCCGCAAAAAACCAAAAACACAAAAAATATTATCAGGGCTTTTTTCATCTATAATCCCTCCCCCTGCCGGAGGTGGAACTGCTGCTGCCCAATTTCATCAATTTCCTTTTGGTTAACCCGCTCCTGTTCTAACCTGTGGTCTTGGAAAAGAGTTTCTTTTAGACGTTCCAGGCTCTTTTCTTCCCGCATTTTTTCCACCAGTTCCAAAAACCTTTCCCGGGTTATTTTCTCCAGTCGCCTAACATCTTCAGTTACTCGTTCTATTTCTCCGTTAAGCAATTCAATAAAAGTCCAGTCCATTTTTCTTTCCCTGGGGTTGATACTGCTTTCTCCCTCCAGGTCCATCCTGGAAAGGGTGGATTTTTTAATTTCCTTTAACCGCTGTAGGTCTTCTTCACGGTTTTTCAGGTTTTCTCTTGCCCTCTGGTAGCTCTGCTGCAGGGTTTCTTTTTCCTGTTCCTTTAAATCCAAAACCGGTTGCAGGCGAAATTTAAAAGCCCTCATAAACTACACCCCCTCAACCAGGCTGCCCAATCCGCTAAAAGCCTCCTGGATAGTTGCTTGCTCGGTTAGTTCCTGCTGGAGAAAACTTTTAATAGCATCCATCCTATCCATTGCTTTATCAACATCAGGATCACTTCCTCTTTCATAGGCTCCTATGGAGATTAGGTCTCTTGCTCGTTCATAGGCGGCTAAAAGACGGCGGAGCTTTCCAGCAGCTTTAAAATCTTCTGGAGATGTAATCTCCGGCATTAAACGGCTTACGCTTTGCAAAACGTCAACGGGAGGATAATGCCCTTCACCGGCAAGTTTTCGGCTTAAAACTATGTGACCGTCCAGTATTCCTCGAACAGTGTCAGTAACGGGTTCCTGCAGGTCGTCACCTTCAACCAGAACCGAGTAAAGGCCAGTTATTGTTCCCACCTCATTTGCACCTGACCTTTCGAGAAGACCTGGCATAAAAGCAAAAACTGAAGGAGGGTAACCTCTTGTAGCCGGGGGTTCTCCTATGGCCAAACCTATTTCCCGTAAAGCCATGGCAACTCGGGTTAAAGAATCCATTATCAAAAGAACATTTTTTCCCTGATCCCGGAAATACTCCGCAACAGCAGTGGTTACGAGAGCACCTTTAACACGGATTAGGGCAGGCTGATCAGAAGTTGAAACCACAACTGTAGCCCGGCTTAAGCCCTCGGGTCCCAGGTCCTTTTCAATGAAATCCCTGACCTCTCGACCCCGCTCACCAATCAACCCGATTACAATAACATCTGCCGATGTGTAGCGGGCACACATGGCCAGGAGAGAACTTTTCCCTACCCCGCTTCCAGAAAAAATTCCAACCCTCTGGCCTCTTCCGCATGTAATCATACTATCAATTGAACGAATACCCAGGGCAAGGGGCTCTTTTATCCTTAATCTTGTCATCGGGTGGGGAGGTTGATTTTGAACGGGATATAATTCTTCTCCCTTAAAGGAACCTTTACCATCAAGTGGCCTTCCCAGCCCATCAATCACTCTCCCCAAAAGTTCTTTCCCCAGTGGAACATTCATTGTATTTCCAGTTCCGATAACCTCTGCCCCGGGAGCAAGCCCTGAAAGGGATCCAAGGGGCATAAGCAAAATCCGGTTTTCCCTGAAACCCACAACTTCTGCGGGAAGTGGTTCTGACCCCCGTCCCCCTCGAATATGGCATAATTCTCCCAGGTGAGCATTTGGGCCTTCACTTTCAATTGTCAGCCCTATTACCCTGGCTACTTTTCCATATCCCCGGACAGGTGCCCGTTTATTTAGATCTTTTGTTAGGGACCTGAGGTCAATTCCTTCCATTTTTCCTCCACCTTTTCTTCAATTCTTCAGATAATAATTCCAGTTGGGTTTTAACCCGTCCATCTATTCCCCCAAATTGGGTTTCAATGAGAAAATCCCCACTCTCCAGTTCTTCATTTGCCATAAGGTTGATTTTTTTAAGACCCCCGTTTTCGGCAAAGATTTTTTCTTTTGCTGCGTCCATTAAAGGATAATCTTCTGGAGAAACTTTTATCAACACGTCTCCAACCTGGGCCAATTCTTTAAGGGTGTCTCTAACCCTGGGAACAATTATTTCCGGGTCTCCTTTTACCTCTTCGTTAATAATTCTTTTGGCAATTTCTATAGCCAGATCAATAACCTGCCCCGGGAAATCTTCCTTCCATTTTTCTGACTGATCCAAAAGCCCTGATACCTTTTGATCAAATTTTTGGAAAAGTCCTTCCCAACTCTTAATTCCCTCTTCTTTTCCCAGGTCCAATCCCTGGGAATATCCTTTTTCCTTTGCCTCATCCTGGACCTGGCGCAGTAAAACCTCTGATTCTTTTTGAGCTTTTTCTCGAATTTCGTCGGCCTTTTTTTTTGCTTGCTTTATTATCTCTTCAGCCTGGGCTTTTGCTTCCTTGTGGATTTCTTCCGGGGTTGGCCTGATCTCGGGTTGTTCTTCATCAGCGGGCTCCTCTATGTATTTAATCGGAATATCGTCTTCTTTTATAAATTCCTGGTTCTCCTTTGCTAAATATTCGGCCGTTGGAGGAAGCAAATATTTTGTTCCCTCAACGCGAACCTGTCGGGATTTTATTATCCTAGACAATTACATCACCTTCCCCACCCCGGGCTATGACAATTTCTCCTGCTTCTTCAAGGCGCCTTACTTCATTGACAATATTGGTCTGGGCTTCTTCGACTTCCCGTAAACGAACCGGCCCCATAAACTCGATATCTTCCTTAAGCATTTCGGCAGCTCTTTTGGACATGTTATTGTATACTTTTTCTGCAACTTCCTGAGAGGCGGTTTTAAGGGCAAGAGAAAGGTCTTTGTTTTCAATCTCACGGAGCAACCGCTGAATTGCACGGTTATCAAGGTTAACAATATCTTCGAAAACAAACATCCGTTTTCTGATTTCTTCTGCCAGTTCAGAATCTTCTTCCTCGAGAGCATCCAGAATCTGTTTTTCTGTTCCCCGATCCACATTATTGAGAACCTCTACAATAGAATCGATTCCCCCTGCATCGGTATATTCGTTCTGAAGAATGGTGGATAGTTTTTTTTCCAGGACACCTTCAACCTGCTTGATAATCTCCGGAGAAGTTCTATCCATAATGGCAATTCGTTTGGAAACCTCTGCCTGAAGTTCCCCGGGAATAGCGGAAAGAATGGCCGCGGCCTTGTCTGGTTCCAGGTATGCCAGAATAAGGGAAATTGTCTGGGGGTGTTCATTCTGAATAAAATTCAAAAGTTGAGAAGGCTCCGTTTTCCTTAGGGCATCAAAAGGGCGGGATTGCAGGGAGGCCGTAAGTCTTTTTATGATTCCCTGGGCCTTTTGGTCACCAAGGGCTTTTTCCAGGACTTCCTGGGCATAATGGATGCCTCCCCTGCTTATGTAATCCTGGGCCAAAGCCATCTGGTGAAATTCATCAAG
>SL_5KL_010_SEDDRAFT_10000292_pt1 | contig 32303 bp, 23 predicted proteins | sample SodLakKL_010_SED_FD_9118 | JGI IMG/M metagenome (IMG submission 9118) | reverse complement strand
CCAAGAAAGCGATTAGATTATTTAACACCTAAAGAAAAATTAGAAAATTTATTGTTTAACAAGAAAGTTGCATTTGCAGCTTAAATCTACGACTTAAAAAAAACGGCAACTCACGAAAATACAGGTATAATAAAACCGTGGTCAGAAAAAACTGATGTTTTTCGATATTGCTTTTTTCGTGTTAATAGTTTATGTATGAAAGAATAAGACCGGTTTCAATAATGAAGTTACTTTGAAAAATAACCTCAAGTTAGAAATTTTCAAGTAATTAAAATTTTATTTTATTTTCATTACCCTTAACAAGCCTTTTAATATTATTTCGATGTGCAAATATTAATATAATCGCGGTTAAAAGTGAAAATATTATTTTTGAAATCAATTCAGTATCAAAAACGAATATCACAAACAGGGGAAAAGCAATTGCAGCTGCTAAAGACCCTAATGAAACATATCTGGATGGAATAAATACCAGGGTAAAAACCCCTAAGCAAATTAGAAAAACAAAAGGAAAAATTGCAGAAATGACTCCTGCCATAGTAGCTACCCCCTTGCCTCCTTTAAAATTTGCAAACACCGGAAACATGTGACCGGCAAAAGCTACCACCCCCATTATAAGTTGAAATAAAACAAATTGTTCGGGTGATTCGAAATAATGTTTAAATAAGCCTGCAAAAGCCACGGCTGCAACACCTTTCAAAAAATCAACTACCAAAACAAAAATACCTGCTTTAACGCCTAATACACGCAGTGCATTGGTAGCTCCCGCATTTCCGCTACCATGTTCTCTAATATCAATGCCGTAATAGAATTTACCAAACCATAAAGAAGTAGGTATTGAACCCAGCAGATAAGCTATTACAAGTCCGACTAAAAAAAGATAGTCTGCAATCATATTCTGTTTATTTTTAAACAAAAATAGTGTTTTGAAAATTAATAATCGAAAAATTATTTTGATTATTAATTTAAAAAATACAACTATAACAATTATTAAACATCAATAAAAACAAAAGCAATTGGAAAGTTACTACATAAACAATTATATTATGTATTATCAAAATATAAATAGATAAATAAGGTCATTAATCACCAATCACTCTCATCATATTGTCAAAAAAGTCAAGTGGTCGGTGTCCGGAGGTAAGGCTGAAAGTATAAGATTCTTCTCCTCTTTCTACTTCAAGGCGCCGGCGACGTGGCCTAATATTTCTTATTATGTCATTATAATCGCTAACAGATGAGACTGTTCCCATGTCGCCATCAGAAAACATATAAAAGAACCACAAATTACCAGGTCGTCTGCCCAGGTTTGCGACCGGTTCAAAGTATAAGACAAAAATATCGCCGGCCCTGTGCTTCCGGTATTCAAAGAAACCACTTACATACTGATTAAAGATAGTGGTATTGATATTACCCAAACCTATTGGTCCTTTTGATATAAAAGAACCTGCTCTTTGGTTCCAATGCAACCTGATATCAGAAAATAAGTAAGTGTTTTCAAGCCCTGAAGGAATTCTGCGTAATGAAGAGCCCAATCCAACTTCTGTTAGGAACAATGAACCTTCTTCAATGCCAATCATATTATATACAGCTTTCGTATATTTTTGCCGGTTCACATTAACCTTTGGCAATTCTTCTCTTGCTTTTATAGTGTCTTTAACTATATCCAAACAATCATCTACAAAATGAAAATCGAGAGCCATAACAATATCAAGCTCCAGGCTGTTTTTTTTGAGATCATAAATAACATTTCCATAAGATTGAATTGAGACTTGCCCCATATCATCCGAATGGAAAGTGACATCACCTTCGCCACGCAATTGACATGTTTCAGGATTAATCCTGATGAGGTTATCAGGCAGGTTATTATCGAGGTGTTTTTCTTTTGTAGTTAATACATATTGACTAATACCTCTGTCATAGGTTAAATAGCCGTTAGCAGTAATTATTTTCTGGTCGCGATGGTCATTTTGGCCTGAAAACATGGCAGGGTAAATATGCAATGAATCACCTGCAAGCATTACCGAAGTTTTCAGGTCGTTATAGTTAGCATCCTGCAAATTATCACTCACAGGTATCATAACACTGTCGGTTGCCAACCTTGCTTCAAACCTAAACCAATTCGGGTCAAGCAACCCACAGTCTTTTACAAGCATTTTGGCTGCACCTTTATAATAAAAATGTTGCTCGGGTGCTTCTAAATTAATATCACCTTTAAAAGGAAACATCGTTGAAACAAAAAACTCATTTTGCTTGTATGCCCTACTCAAACCATAGGTTTGACCCTGGTCATTAACCGATATGTTTTCAAAGAACAATTCATGTGGTTTATCTGCTCCATAAAAATAATCATAATATGCATTGCCGTCGTAAAAATGTCTGGATGCAATTTTCACATTAGCATTATGCATTTGATGATACCTGGTATTAGTATCAGCCACTATTTCTGCATTATAGAGCTGTTTGATTTCGGCTTCAGGCAATATTGTAACTTCCTGTTCATTTGGGAAAATTGCAGCATCAGCAACTTTTATAACGTTTACGCCATATGCATCTATTTTGTTTGTTTGCTGGTCAAATACAGCTTTATCAACATAAAACTTAAGTGAATCCTGATCTCTGTGATATGAAACAAATTCATAACCGGTAAAGTCAATATCAATAAGCTCATCCTTAGTAAGATTATGCAGGTCAAATTTGTTTCTTCCTTTTTGGTTATGCATTACAAATTGCTTAAGCTCATAATCCCATTCTATTTTATCCATAGAATTAGTATACTGGTTTAGGGGTAAATCAACAAATGATGTATCTTCAGATGCAGTGAAGTTCCCTTTTTTATTTTTAACATCTATATAGGTTTCATAATCATGTAATTTTATATTCCTCTTTTCTTTACCAGGCATAAGATACTCCAGGGTTGTGTTTGTAGCTTCTAATTCGCTGTAATTTAAAGTAAAATTCTCAGACAACATTTCTCCTCCGAATAGATCAAGTTCACCATATCCATCCACGCCTTCCGGCGTAATTCGGAGGCTCCCTTTCATTTTGGCCAGCCCATCATAAATATCAATAGGTTTGTCGGTATGTTCAATTGTAAGGTCATCTTCCCAGGGAAAATACATCATATCAACATCAAAAGCTTTTACAGACGGGTATTCAACCGGTTCGGACTGGGATTCAATATTAAAAATGCTCAAATCTCCCATTGCAGAATCAGGAAACATCAGCATATGTTTTGCTTCCATAGTAGCATTAAGATATTTGAGTTGGCCATTTGCCTCTAATCCTTCATAACTCATATCAATAGGGCCTTTATAAGTTGCTTTACCGTCATAAGCAGGATAACCCTCTTCCGGGGTATAGGTATTAAAACCTAAAGAATAATCGGGTTGCACGGTCAGATAATCATGAAAATCCGGAAATATCCCTGTAGAAATAAAAACACCATCAAAAGCAATATTTTCAGTAGTTGCATGATCAAGGCTATCAATGGTAAAAGGAGTCACTTTAAAATAAACATCTTCCTGCGTATAGGATCCGTTATGAATAAAATCCTCATCATAATAAACATAAGATTTGCTGTCGCTGTTAAAAATGGGATATCTCTCGTAGGGCAATTCACCTGATTTATTGTTTGGATGATCAACAAGCAATTCTCCATTAATTCCTTCCAAAACGGTTCTTACACGAACATAAGAATATTCACCCCTGTGGTCAGGCTCATGAGACCGTACACTGAAGCTCATAGAGTCGGTATTAAGCAAATTTATCTTAAAATCATCATAATCAAAGAAAAATTCCTCACCATAAAAATCAAACAATCCGGATTCAATCCTTCCATGAAAGTAAATATCGCGGTTTTTTTGCATTGTAATTGTTTGTCCATAAGGATGAATATTCACATTTTTTGTGTCACTTAAAGGAATTACTTCAACACCAAAAATATTCAGGTCTAAATTATGCAAACTAACTTCCGCATTAACCGGAGCATCTGAATATATTTGTATTACATCAAAATCATTATGACCGGCATATGCTCCCAAATAATGAAATAGTTTATCATTAAGTATAATTGTTTCACTGTCAAAGTCAACAGACAAAAAGCCAAAATAAGAAAGTTCTATTAACTGTGATTTTACATTTCGCCTGTTAATTCTGAGATGGCCTGCATAATCGTTTATTGAAAACTCCCGGGAGTCGATCTTATTGGAGAATATTCTAAGCTGTGCCAAAGGGTTAATATCATGCATCCCCTGCATGTTTCTATACCTTAAATAGCTAAAGAAGTCGCTTGATTCAAAAACAGCTTTTCCTTTATCACCAATACCCCTTACCATTTGCAATTCAATTTTGGGTTCATCTATATTCCAGTAAAGTGCTTCACAATACATATCAAGCTCATGGTAGGAATTATTAAAAGGAGCTCTTGAAGTTCCTCTCTCATCTCTTTTCAACGAAAACTCCCTTCTCGAATTATTATACCGCATATTTAATCCCGGATGATATATTGAGTCTCCGGCCAAATAAACACTTACCGCGGCTCTTTCAGATATTATGCGTTCATGCCGAATGTTAAACACCTCAGCCCTGGCAGTAACAAACAACGAATCATTACGATAAATATTTACCACTGCGCTCTGTTCATCAGCAGATGTGCCAAGTATTCTTTGCCCTGCCATTGTAAAGCCGCCTATATAATCTATGCCGGTATACAAATCATTTATTTCATGAATAGCCTTATAGGATGTGAAACGAGGATAGCGGGCATTTTCAGGCTTCATACCGGTAATAATTCTTTCTTCAAGCTTACCTTCCAGCGGAGTGTCAAAAAAGTTATAATTAAAAAACCTTACAGAATCTATTTGAAATCGCGCACGAGCCAGGTCTATATTATAATTATTGAAATCACTGTATATGCTATCAGGGTCAAGTTCAACCCTTTCCCATGAATAGCTGCCTTTATCACCCTTCCATTTGTTTTCAAAAAACAACAATCTCCCGGTGGTTTGCTTTATCCGCATACTGTCATTTTGCGAATAACAAATAAGATCACCCTTTACATCAAAATTAACAGTTAAAACAGAGTCAAATGTAAAGTAGTAATCTTTATTAGTGAATTTCCAGGTTACTGTATTTGACTCAAATATTACATTATCTTTAAAAAAATCATTAGACTTTTCCAGAAACGACAAAAATCGGCTTCTTCTCCTGATATTCAACATATCCTGGAAACTTTCATGTAAAACCATGAAGTTTTCTTGTGAATTCAGAGTATTAACCACTCCAATCAAGACTTTAATATAAAGTCCTTTATCGGGCCATGGCCGCATACGCATACTTTCGAAGCTTTCAAAAGTATTGGATATTATTTCTCTTTGTTTTTGATTAAACCCATCGCTCATCCAGATATTTTTGAACGAATCAATCAAAGCATTTGCTTCCTCCTGGTTATGCCGGCTCACTTCACTGAAAACTTCTTTTAACTCAATCAACAATGAATCTTTTACCGGCTCAGAATAATATTCCTTTGAATAAGCACTTTCACTTCCGGTTAACCATGTAAAGGCCACCACTAAATACAAAAGTAAAAATCTAATAATCAATGTAAAATTGTTTTATATTTTAGTAATTTTTGTTTTTAATCATTTTTAATGCAACCCATCCCTCACTTATTTTTTTGTCTTCAAAAGTAAGTTCAAGCTCACGAGCTTTATTTTCGATATCCTTACAATCTTCTTTCAGAAATCCGCTTAGAAAAATATTTCCCTGAAAATTAAGCACATCAGTATATTTTTTCATATCACTCAGTAGAACATTTTTATTAATATTAGCAATAATTATATCATAACATTCATCACCAAGTATATTACTGTCGCCATGTAATACCTTTATGTCAGTATCGTTTATAGTTGCATTTTCTATTGTATTTTCGTAGGCAAACTGATGATTATCTATTGCCGTTACGGTTTCTGCGCCCAGTTTTTTTGAAATTATTGCCAATACACCTGTACCGCATCCCATATCAAGTACCGATTTATTTTTAAAATCTTCTTCCATCAAGTATTCAACCATCAGAACAGTAGTTTTGTGATGTCCTGTTCCAAATGACATTTTGGGCTCAATGATTATTTCCAGTTCCGAATCAGGCTTTGGCGAATGAAATGGAGCCCTGATATAACATTTTTCTTTAATTAAAACAGGTTTATAATCTTTTTCCCACTTTTCATTCCAGTTTATGTTTTTAACTTTATGGTGATTAAAGCTGAATTTAACTCTTTGGTTAAATATTTTGCCCAGATCAATACTTTTCAACTTATTATCATCAAAATGATCTGCCGGTATATATGCTTTACAGCCATTTTCGGTTTCCTCGAAACTCTCATAGCCAATTTCAGCCAGGTAATTGATAAGTATATCTACCCATGGATTTGGCGGATCAACCTGAAAAACTACTTCTACATAATCCATTTTATATAATCAAAAAGATTGTATAATTTTAAAAAAATCGCCTGCTTTAAGAGATGCACCACCAATCAACCCTCCGTCTACATCTTCCTGTTCAAATAGTTGTTGTGCATTTTTAGCATTACAACTACCGCCATATAATATGGAAAAACTATCTGCTAATTCTTTACCATATTTTTCAGCAATCAATTCGCGTATAAAAGCATGCATTTGCTGAGCTTGATCGGGTGTTGCAGTTTTACCTGTGCCTATAGCCCAAACAGGCTCATAAGCAATTATAACATTAGAAAATGATTCAATATCGAGCCAAAACAAGCCTTCCTTAAGCTGTCTTCTGATGACTTCAAAATGGATCTCATTTTCTCTTTCTTCCAGCGACTCACCACAGCAAAATACAACATTCAAACCATTTTCAATAGCAAAAGATGTTTTAGCTGCAAGCATTTTATTGCTTTCATTAAACAACTTACGCCTTTCTGAATGACCTATTAAAACATGAGTAGCTCCGGCAGATTTTATCATTGGAGCAGATATCTCACCCGTATATGCACCCGATAGCTCACTGTAACAATTTTGAGCCCCCACAAAAACCCCTTCCACATCTTTAATGATTTTAGCTATCTCAATAATATGTACAAACGGAGGAAATAAAATTACCCCGGGCGACCCGTAAATTGTTTTCAAAGGCTTTTTCTTTATCATCTCACATATTTCCTGAGACAACTTTTTGCCCTCATCAACATTAGTGTTCATTTTCCAGTTGCCGGCAACAATTTTTTTGCGCATAATATTATTTTTATTTTTTAAACATTTAATACAATTACCTTAAAATAATTTTATTAGGTATTAAAATAAGCAAAATTTGAATAAGTTTACAAAAATTTAATAAAGAAGTTGCAAAATTATTTTTCAACAGCCCTGCTTTTTTGGATATACTCTTGTGCTTTATCCAATTTCCCCATTCTTCTGTAGGTCAAAGATATATTTCTTAGCAATTCTGCACTATCAGTATTTCTCGTAAAAGCTTTATAAAAATATTTTAGAGATTTTTCAAAATCGCCTGATATGCCATAAGCAACGCCCAGATTTTCGAGTATTGTTAAATTATCGGGTTTAACATTATAGGCCATATTAAGATATTCGATAGATTGATCGATATTACCAAATATTTTGCCTTCTATTTCACCATGTTTTTTCAATGCCTTATAATGCCCGGGATCTTTTTCTACTGTTTTTTTCAATAATTTTACTGTTTGATCAAAATTTTCTTTTTTTTCATATACCATTGCTAGCTGGTAGTAATAATCGGCATTTAAAGGCTTAGCATTAACAAGGGTTTCAAAACACTTCCTGGCTATACTCAACTCTTTTTCTTGACGGGCTTTTTTACCCAGAATATCCAGGTTAATATAAATGAGATCATAATCCGGGTTTCTGTTAAGGCAAGCCATATAAGCTTCTAATGATTTTTGGTAATCGTTAAGATGAAACCAGCTATTACCCAACAATATCCATGCAGATAAATAGTCGGGGTGTATAGAAATACCATGATTTAAATATTCAACAGCCTGCAAAAGTTTTTGCTTTCGCTGGTCTTCGTTTACGCCTGGTTCCAGGGCTTTATCAATCAATGCACCTCCGGCTGATACATTTACCTTTGCACTATTATGTGATGTTTTAACATCAGTTGTAAAAAGTGTATAATCGTTTTTCCATACCTTATTACGTGTAATGGTCTTATAGCTAAACCCCATCACAATAAAAGCCGATAAAATAAAAGCCAGTAAAGGTACAGTTTTACTTCTTAACAACTCACCTTTTATTGCCATATGCAGATAATAACCAATCACAATAGCAAAACCCAGTGAAGGCATAAACATAAAGCGCTCATTCATGAATGTTCCAATAGAAAAAAACAAATTTGAGAATATTGAAAACGTAATCAGATAAAACCATATGCCGTAACCTGCTGGATTTTTTGTTTTCAAACTTTTTATTGCAATAATTCCCAGAGTCAAATAAATCATCAATGATAAAATAACCTCCGGCTGGTCCCACCCTACTATAGGTATATGCATGGGGTAGTAATCATGGGTTAAAGTATGAGGAAAAAACAGCAGTTTCAGGTAAACACCCATTGTATAAAAAATAGTTGCATACTTTTCGCCAACAGAGGCATGCAAAAATGGGTTGTTTAGAAGCTCCCCCGATTCTTTTCCTGCTCCAATGAAAAAACCCAAGGCATTGTATCTCAAAAAGAAAAACAATAGCACAGGTATTAAAAGCGCATACATCTTCGTCAAATTAACTCTCAGTGGGTGTTGTGTAAAATAATACACTGTAAGAGGTATAATTGCTAAAAAAGTAAGTGCATTTTCCTTAGACAATAAAGCCAGAAAAAAACTCATTCCGGCCAAAAACCCCGGCAACATATTTTTCTTTTTAACAAAATCAAGGTAAAAATAAAGTGCTGCAATACTAAAAAACATGCTCATTAACTCATCACGTCCTTTAATATTTGCAACTACCTCTGTATGAAGCGGATGTAATGCATAAAGCATTGTAATTATAAATGGTAAGGAGAAAAACCATTTTTCTTTTTTGCTATTATAATGAAATATACGGTTTAATGTCAAAAATATCAGGCAACACAATAATGCATACCAGATTGTATTAACAAGATGACCTATAAACGGGTTTAGCCCAAACAGTTCATATTCAATTGCAAAGGTAATTTGTGATAAAGGCCTGTATCTGCCACCTTCAAGTAAGGTTTTTTCTTCACCAAAAAAACCTACAAAAGCATCGTTTGTCAATATGTTACCAAACCCATCAAAGCCTTGGCGGGTGAAACTGTTTTCGGTAATCATCATTGTATCATCCAGTGCGTATTCATGCCCCAGTGTATTAATATACAATATAAATGAAACCGCAAAAATCAGTATCAATGGTGAAGATAAATATTGTCGCAAAATCATCAGGTAATCTGTTTATTAAACATTATTACTCAAAATCATTATAAATCAAATATTTTTTTCTGATCTGTTTAAACTTGTTTAAATCATCCTTCCACGTTTTTCTTATTTCTGAAGGTGTATAGCCTTTTTCTATTTGTTTTCGCAGCTTTTTGGTACCGGCAAGTGTATCAAAATAATTATTAAAAAAGGAGTCCTGATCGGGAAAGTTTTTGTAAGCATTAATCAAATAATATAGGTTAATATATCCTTCATTTCTTAATGTATCTATATTTTTCTCTGACAGGTTTTTACCAAAGCATTTCTTACCCTTGTGCGGTGAATTGGGTGCAGCTGTTACACTTTCTGGCATAAATATATATGAGAATTCATTTTTTGGCAGGCCGGGATGCCCAAAAACCTGAAAAGGTTTATCAGTTCCTCTTCCTACACTAATTTCTGTACCTTCAAAAAAACATAAAGACGGATACAAATATATTGCCCGCATGTTAGGAAGGTTGGGTGACGGGCTTATACATACTTCATAAGGTACAGAATGGTTATAATTTGTTACTTTAATAACTTCAATATCAGCTTTAAGGTTATCTTTTAACCATCCTTCGCCGTTAATCATGAGCGCATATTCTCCAACAGTCATGCCATGAACTACCGGCACAGGGTGTAACCCCACAAAAGATCTGTATTCCGGCTCCAGTATTGGACCATCAACATAGTGCCCATTTGGATTAGGTCTGTCTAAAATTAAAACAGGAATATCCATTTTAGCTGATTCTTCAATAATATAGGTCATGGTAGAAATATATGTATAAAATCTGGCACCTACATCCTGTATATCAAAAACAATAAGATCTATATCCTGAAGATGTTTTGGTTTTGGCCTTCGGTTATTGCCATAAAGGCTAATAACCTGCAAACCTGTTTTTTTATCTATTCCGTCATCGACCAACTCACCAGCTGCAGCTTCACCCCTGAATCCATGTTCAGGACTAAATATACTTACCACATCAAACCCTGCACTCAACAAAGTATCAACAAGGTGGGTTTCTCCAATCAAAGATGTATGATTACCAACAACACCTATCTGTTTACCTTCCAATAAAGGGAAATAATTAAATGTCTGGTATGCTCCGGGTATCATGTAAGAACCATCAGAAAATAATTGGTTCTGCTTTCCACAGCGAGGACAAGCACTAACTGAATTAAAGATGATTATGGTTAATATTAAAAATATAAATAAAGGCTTCACTTTTGAAATAATATATTGCTTCATTTGAATAATTTACAGTTAAAGTATTGATATTTAAATACTTACAAATAGTTTTATTTATCATCCTTGCTCCACATGTTTTTCGGCATGGTAAGAAGACCTGACTAATGGTTGACTTTCAATAAACCTGAATCCTTTTTCAAGCCCCACGGCTTTATATTTTTCAAAACTACCGGGCTCAACATATCTATCAACCGGCAAATGATCGACAGAAGGCTGAAGGTATTGGCCAATGGTCATTATTTTACAATCTACTTTCAAAAGATCATCCATTGTTTCATATACTTCATCGTCAGTTTCTCCGAGTCCGACCATTATACCTGACTTTGTTTTAACTCCTTTGGAAGATATGAAAGAAAGTACTTTCAGACTTCTATCATAATTAGCATGCGTTCTTACTAATTGTGTTAATCTTCTGACTGTTTCAAGGTTATGCGATATTATTTCAGGTTTAGCTTCAATAACTTTTTGGATCATCTCGGTATTATTCTTAAAATCAGGTATAAGAGCTTCAATGGTAGTGGAAGGTGAAACAGCTTTAATTGCTTTGATGGTTTCTGCCCAAATAGATGCTCCCCCATCAGGTAAATCATCCCTATCAACCGAGGTAAGTACACAATGTTTTATTTTCATGGCAACAACAGCATCGGCAACTTTTTTTGGCTCATCCTTATTTGGTATTTCCGGCTTTCCTGTTATGACAGCACAAAACTTACAATTACGAGTGCAAATATCACCAAGTATCATGAAAGTAGCCGTACCTGATTTCCAACATTCACTTTTGTTGGGGCATTTTCCACTTTCACATATAGTATGAAGAGAATCATGCCTTAAAACATTCTTTATACCCGCATAATCAGAAGCATTGGTTAATCTCGTACGCAACCAGTCGGGCTTTCTTAAATGTATTGTTTTTTTGTGTTCCAATTTCTACCTCTATTTTATTAAAAATTAAAATATAAAATCAATGTAAATTGTTTGTCAAATTTACAAAATCCGTTTTAATAAGCATGTTAAATGAAATACTAAAAAAATTCTTTTGTGAAGCTTTGGTAAATAAGGGTTAATCAGTATAAATCATGAATATTAAACTGTTTTACCATTATTTATATCTTAATGTTCAGATATTTAATAAAATTGCAGAAACGGGTAATCCCGGAAAATCAGAATTACATTACCCCCCCAAAAGTTAAGGTTGACCTGACCCGTCACTCGTCACCCGTTACCCGTTACCCATTACCCATCGCCCAATATCATTATTTATTAACAAGAGTTTCGTTATTGGTAATAAAAATAGTATATTATAGCTTAGAATATGAAAAACCCGGCACATACACTAAAGCATATGTATATTGCCGGGTTTTGTTTTGTTTAATTTATTCTTTAGTCGAGCTATAATATATCGCAGTTATATGCAAGACAGGTAAAACTTTTTAACAAATTAGTTTTTTTATTTTATTTAATTATTTATCAACAATAAAAAGTTATCAACCTTTTATGGATTAGATAAAAATAAACAAAATAATTATGATTTAGTGTTTAATTAATTAAGTATCAGACTTTTCTTCAGTCATTTCCTCTTCTGTTGACATGTATGTGTAAGCAGGGCATGGATCGTGGCTACGGCATCCCAAAAAGGAAAAAGAAAGCCCGATTAAAAATATCATTATTATGGCAAATCTTCTAATAATCATGATCTTCATTTTTTTATAACTTATTTTTATTAATCTATTTTCAACACAAAAATAAAAAAAATAATAATGATAAAATACAGTAAAAAAACTAAGTTTTTTTAAAAAACCAATTCAAATTAGTAAACTAATTTTTGGTATGATTATTGAATAGTTTAATGTTCAATGTAAAAAAAAGGGTATAGATGATCGAAAATCAACCTTATCGATATACCCTATACCCTTTTTGAGTTTTTTTAATTGATTATGTTTAAATAAACGTTGCCTGATTTATTTTTCATAACCTCAAGTGCCTTGGCATAACTTAATAAATTACTAATAACATGCTTTCTTGGGGAACAATGATCCTCGGATTTTTCTCCGGGATCTGATTTTTCATGATCTTCAGACTGTTCATTTAATTCATAATCAAAAGTATTACTTTGTTTCATAGGCATAAAATTATTATTAGTATTAGATTTTTAATTTAAACGGAAGTTGTTTATATTTATTTTTTTGATAAAAAAATTTAACATATAGTTCAAATAGTCTATTTTTTTTTAGAGTCATGTTTTCTAATTTTTTTACTTTTGTTTGTTCAATAAGATTTTTTAATTAATAAAAACAAAATTATTTAATGAATTTACATGAATATCAGGGCAAAACGCTATTAAGCAAATATGGTGTACCAATTCCCGAGGTGAGGGTATTAGAAGATGCTTCTTCAGCTGTTGATGCGGCGAAGGAGGTGTCGAGCAAAACTGGTTGTAAAATATGGGCTGTTAAGGCACAGATACATGCCGGTGGTCGTGGCAAAGGAGGGGGAGTAAAAATAGCCAAATCACTCGAAGAAGTTGAAAAGTATTCGCGCGAAATACTTGGTATGCAATTAGTAACTCCGCAAACCGGCCCTCAGGGTAAGAAAGTAAGAAAAATTCTTATTGAACAGGGAATTTATTACCCGGGCGACCATGAGCCTGAGGAGTTATACATGGGCGTGTTGTTAAACAGGTCCACATCGAGGAACATAATCATGTATTCGCCCAGGGGAGGTATTGATATTGAAAAAGTAGCCGAAGAAACTCCGGAGCAAATATTTACTGAGGAAATAGATCCTAAAACAGGTATACTTCCTTTCCAGGCAAGAAGGATAGCTTTTAATCTGGGGCTTGAGGGTGATGCTTTTAAAAATATGATAAAATTTATTCCAAAGCTTTATGAAGCATACATTGGAACTGATGCCAGCCTAATTGAAATAAATCCTTTGTTTAAATCCTCGGATAACAAAATTATGGCTGCAGACACCAAAATGACTGTCGATAACAATGCTCTGTATCGTCATCCTGATATTGCTGATATGCGCGACACATACGAAGAAGACCCTAATGAACTTGAAGCCGGTCAATACGGACTCAGCTATGTAAAACTTGACGGTAATGTTGGTTGTATGGTTAATGGTGCCGGGTTGGCTATGTCAACAATGGATATTATAAAATTATCGGGTGGTGATCCTGCAAACTTTCTCGACGTTGGAGGTTCGGCCGATGCGAAAAGGGTTGAACAAGCATTTAGAATAATATTAAAAGATCCAAATGTTAAAGCAATTTTAATAAACATATTTGGAGGAATTGTCCGTTGCGACAGGGTTGCAAACGGCATAGTAGATGCTTACAAAAACATTGGCGAATTAAATATTCCGATTATTGTGCGCCTACAAGGTACTAATGCCGAGCAAGCTAAAGATATTATTGACGGGTCGGGGTTAAAAGTACATTCTGCTATTCAATTAAAAGAAGCGGCACAGTTGGTTACAAAGCTGTTAAAATAATAATAATAATATTTTTTAAACCCTGTTAAAATCCAATTTCTCAAATTTTGAATTCTTGGATAGAAAAGAGGGTACTATCTCTTTCATTTTTTTTACGATATTAAAATCATCGCCGCCATCAGCAATAGTTATCAACTCATCTATGTGATTTTCAATATTTTTTAGATCATGATTTTCTACATTAGCAATCATAATTTTCGGATGATGAGTTGGGATAGTGTTTTCTTTTTCAAAAAGCAATTCTTCATAAAGTTTTTCACCGGGCCTCAATCCTGTATAAGATATTTGTATATCCTTTCCGATTTCAAGTCCTGACAATTTTATCATTTTAGTAGCAAGATCTATTATTTTTATTGAATCACCCATATCAAAAATAAAAATTTCGCCTCCTTTACCCATACTTCCGGCTTCAAGGACCAAATGACATGCTTCAGGTATAGTCATAAAATAACGGGTAACTTCAGGATGAGTAATTGTTATTGGGCCCCCTTTTTTGATCTGTTTATTGAACAAAGGTATAACCGATCCGTTTGAACCAAGAACATTTCCAAACCGGGTAGTTATAAACTTTGTTTTACCCAGCTGGTTTAAAGCCTGAACATAAATTTCGGCAATACGCTTTGAAGCTCCCATAACATTGGTCGGCCGCACAGCCTTGTCGGTAGAAACCATCACAAATTTTTCCACACCAAATTTGGTGCTCAAATCGGCTATTATTTTTGTGCCATTAATGTTTGTATCAACAGCTTCCTCAGGATTAATTTCCATTACCGGAACATGTTTATAAGCAGCAGCATGAAAAACAAAATCAGGCTTATAAGTATTAAATATTTTTTCCATACGATGCTTGTTACAAACATCTCCAATTAAAAACTCGGTTCTGCTGAAACGATAATATTTAGAAAATTCAGCTTCCATATGAAACAATGATGTTTCGGCCTGATCAACCAAAATAAGTTTCTTGAAATCAAATTCAATGATTTGCTTTGCAAGCTCACTACCTATTGAACCGGCAGCACCGGTAATTAAAATAACCCTGTTGGTTAACTCTTTAACAAGCTCATCTCTTTTTATACTTATTACCTCTCTCTCTAAAAGATCTTCTATATTAACGGTTTTTATCTGTTTAAAGCTTAACTGACCATTAATCCATTGTGATACCGGCGGAACATTCAAAACCCTGGTATTATGCTTTAAAGCGGTTTCAATTATTCTTTTTTTACGATCTACACATATGTTTTGCACGGCTACAATTAAAATAGATATGTCGGTAGTGCTCAGAAGCTTCTCAAGTTGATCTCCTCTTATAATTTTAATGCCCTCAACCTTTTTACCGGCTTTCATGGGGCTGTCATCAACAAATGCCATTACCCTGTAAGTAATCTCAGAATCGCGATCCAAGGCCTCTTTAGTTATGATTCCGGCTTCTCCGGCACCATATATAGCCACATTAACAGTTGATTTACCTGAATAGGCATAATCCATATATAAGGATTTAATCATTAACCTATAGGTAGTCAGTAAAAAAACCGAAGTAAAAAAATCAATTATTATAATAGATAAAGGAATTATAAAAACTCCATCAATTAAATAAAACCTGAATATGTTACTAAAAACAAAAAGAATACTACCTCCTGATAAAACCAAAAAAATATGAGCAACATCACGAGTATTAGTGTATCTGATAATGCTTTTATGGGTCTTATTCAGCCAAAAACTCAACCCCCTTATTAGTAAAACGAAAAGTATAATAAATGGTAATATTGTCAGCCATCGCGGAGGTATAGAAAAATTGAACCTTAGCGAGAAAGCCAGAACAATAGAAAACAAACAAAACATTAAATCAATAAACAACACCCAAATACGTGGATAGTTGTTTTTAAACCATATCATAAACTTTAAATTAAGTTAAATAATAAAGACCAGGTTATTTGCAAAAATAAACAATAAACTATAATAATTCTGAATATTTTTTTTGTTATGGTAATAACGGCATAAATATTATTTTGAGGTGCTAATTAATTTATTTTTAAATTTAACCCGTTAACCGTCAAATGTTGATCGGCAGAGAAATACCGATTTTTCCGGATCATTTATTTATATATTTGGCGTTTAAACTTTTGCATGTTTTACATAAAACTCTGACACCGGCTACTTTAAAATTGTATTAGACTGATAACAAAATCATTGCCAGTATTTTACTTCCGGGTATCTGCATTGTACCGTGAAGTATTCTTTTGAAAAACTACTATGTACATATAAAAATTATATTTTTGCATAACTAATATTTTGTATAAATTATATTTAGCCTAATAATATGAAACACACAATATTTAAAGAAAAGCATGAATCAATGGGGGCAAAAATGGTTTCTTTTGCCGGCTACAATTTGCCAATACAATTTGAGGGAATTAATGTTGAGCATCAAACAGTTAGAAATAAACTGGGCTTGTTTGATGTATCGCACATGGGCGAATTTTTTATAGAGGGGCCGAAGGCTTTTGAGCTGGTACAAAGAATCAGTTCAAACGATGCAGCGAAACTTTTTGATGGAAAAGTGCAATATAACTGTATGCCAAATAACAGTGGCGGGATTGTTGATGATTTTTTATTGTATAAAATCAATGATCAAAAATATATGTTGGTTGTCAATGCAGCCAATATAGAAAAAGATTGGAACTGGATAAGTCAGCAAAATAAAGAAATTGGAGCTAAGCTTAAAAATGAGTCTGATAATATTTCTTTACTTGCAATTCAAGGGCCACTGGCACTAAGAGCCATGCAAAAACTTACCAAAGAGCCTATTGAAGACATGCCTTTTTATACTTTTAAAACTTTAAAATTTGCCGGCCTTGAAAATGTTATTTTATCTACAACCGGATATACAGGCGAAAAGGGTTGTGAAATATATTTTAACAATAAAAATGGCCCGGCAATATGGGATTATATTATGGAAGCAGGTGAAGAATATGGCATCAAACCGATTGGTTTGGCTGCAAGAGACACTTTGCGCCTTGAAATGGGGCTATGCTTGTATGGTAACGACATAGACGAGACTACATCACCAATTGAAGCAGGCCTGGGCTGGATAACTAAATTTACTGAAGGAAATAATTTTGTTAACAGAGAAGAACTTGAAAAACAAAAAATAAATGGTGTAGAAAGAAAATTAGTTGGTTTTGAATTAATTGAAAAAGGCATCCCCAGAAAAGACTATCAAATCAATGATGAAGAAGGTAATAATATTGGGGTTGTTACCAGCGGCACAATGTCACCGTCTCTCAAAAAACCAATTGGAATGGGCTATGTGAAAACAGGATTTAATAAACCTGAAACAACTATATATATTAAAATAAGAGGCAAAGACATTAAAGCAAAAATAGTAAAACGGCCTTTTATCAAAAAATAAGCAACTTTTATTAATTGAATCAGATTATCCGGATTTTTATTATCTGCCATTTTTGAAAAGGCTCTGGACTATGAAATTATTTTTTAAGATTTGTTATTGTTGTTAGGGTTGTTAGGGTTGTTAGGGTTGTTAGGGTTGTTAGGGTTGTTAGGGTTGTTAGGGTTGTTAGGGTTGTTAGGGTTGTTAGGGTTGTTAGGGTTGAAACGGGAAATAAACTTAACTTACTATATTTTACAAGGCTCATAAGATAAAATTAATGTTTTTTTCTAGTCTTAAGCCTTAATTATTATATTCGACAAAATATCAATGAAAGACAAAAAATATATTGAAACATGTTTCAGTCCAAAATTATTACCATTATTTAATAAAGATGGACGTATAGTTGTTGTTGCGGATATTTTTCGTGCAACCTCTTCAATATGTGCTGCTTTTGATAGTGGGGCAAAGGAAATAGTGCCGGTATCTGAAAAATCCGACTGCCTGCACTATAAGGCTAAAGGATTTATAATTGCCGGCGAACGCGATGGCAAAATTCTGGATTATGCAGATATTGGCAACTCGCCTGATAACTTTACAACTTCAGAGATTAAGGGTAGATCTATTGCATTAAACACTACCAACGGCACGCGTACTATTAAAATTGCCGGTGAAAGCAATGCACCTGTAGTAATTGGCGCATTTGTCAATCTAAAAGCTTTAACAAAGTACCTGATTAGTACTGATAAGCATATATTAGTATTTTGCTCAGGCTATAAAGACCACTTCAGCCTTGAAGATTCACTTTTTGCAGGGTTATTGGCTAATAATATATTAAGCGAGGCAAATGATCTTTTTCAGACCAAATGCGATGCAACAAATGCAGCAATAGATCTTTGGAAAACTGCCGAAAGCAACCCCAGGGAATATATAAACAAAGCTTCTCATCGTGACAGGTTGCAGCACCTGAAACTTGATAATGTAATAGATTATTGCATGAGTATGAGCATCACTGAGGTAATACCCATACTGACAGATAATAAACTTGTAAAACTGACAGATATTTCATAAACTTTGTAACCATATGATAGGAAAGAATAAAAAAGCAATATTGTTATTTTTTCTGTCAGTTTTAATTATACTGATGCCATTCGATTTAATGTCTTTTGGTTTTTATGCACACCGTAAGATAAACAGAATGGCAGTTTTTACTATTCACCCTGATTTAATGCCTTTTTACCGTAAGCATATTGAATATCTTACCGAGAGGTCTATTGATCCTGACCGCCGCGCCCATGTTGTGCCGGGTGAAGCAGCTCGTCATTATATTGATATAGACCACTTTGGAGAAAATCCTTTCGAAAATGTTCCAAGACAATGGGATGATGCAGTAAAGAAATTCACAGAAGACACATTACAAAAATATGGCATAATTCCCTGGCATATAAATGTTATGATGAACAGGTTAACTTATGCTTTCAAAGATAAAGATGTTGACCGGATATTATACAATTCGGCTCACCTCGGGCACTATATAGGTGATGCATGTACGCCACTGCATACAACTTTGTATTATGATGGCCGCAATGCAAAACAAAGAGGGATACATGCTCTTTGGGAAAGCCGCCTGCCTGAATTGTTTGCTGATGATTATGATTATTTTGTCGGAAGAGCAGAATATATAGAATCTCCACTAGACAGAGCATGGGAGTTAATAATAAATAGCCATGAGAAAATCGACACAATATTCATGGTGTATGATCATATCTATGATACAACACCAGCAGACAAAATATATGCACATGAAATGCGAGGACAAAGCTATGTGAGGCCTTATTCTAAAACCTTTTCTGAAGCATTTCATGATGAATTGAATGGAATGGTTGAAAGACAAATGCAACTTGCCGTTAAATCTGTCGGTGATTTCTGGTACACAGCATGGATCAATGCTGGCCAACCCGATGTCAATAAGCTTCTTGGAGAAAAAATAAGCAATGCACACCAGAAAAAAATCAATAAACTTGAAAAAGAATGGGAAAGTGCTGATGAATCACATAATAGAAAATATTCAAGGTGATCATTTGCAGTAAATTATAAATTAACCGACTAATAAAAAAACCAAAATAAAACTCCAAATAAAAAAAATAATAAAATAACATAATAAATAAGTAAAAATAACGTGGTATATTTACAAAAATCCTTTTATTAAGGTTTTTTAGTTGGTTAATTATTGGTTGTAAATTAGAGGTTGTCTAATATAAGGGCAACCTCTTTTTTTTGATGCATTTTTTAAAGGTTTATGACGATAAAAAACATCATTTTTTCTATATCCCTTGTTTTTTTCAATATACTTGCCGATATTCGTATAGATTAATAATTTATTTATGAATGAGCATTTTCTTCAATATGTTTGGAAAAACAAACTGCTGAAAACCCATGATATATACACACAGCAGGGGCAGGCTTTATGCATAGAAGATTTTGGAACGCAAAACAATGATGCAGGACCCGATTTTATTAACTGCAAAATAGAAATGGATGGTATTAAGTGGGTTGGTAATATAGAAATACATATTAACAGGACAGATTGGTACAGACATAATCATCACAAAGATGAAAACTACAAAAACATCATATTACATGTAATCTATGAAGATGACCTTACCGAAAAAGAAACTTTACTGGCAAAAATCCCCACATTGGTTATAAAAAACCTGTTTGATAAAAAGTTATTTTATAAATACCAAAAATATTTATTATCAAAAAGCAGGATTGCTTGCCAACAAGATATTTGCGATATTGAAAATATTGTTTTAGTGAGTTGGCTTAATCGCCTTTTGGTTGAGCGCCTTGAGAGAAAATCAATAGAAATATATCACTATCATAAATTCTTTAATAACGACTGGCTTGAAACACTATATTTCTTTTTAAGCAAAAACTTTGGCTTTAAAAAGAATAGCACCGGATTTGAAATGTTGGCTAAAAGTCTTCCATATAAAATTTTAAACAAACACAGGGATCAAATATTGCAAATAGAGTCACTTATATTTGGGCAAGCCGGATTATTAAAAGAATCATATACAGAACAATATCCTAAAGAACTTTTTGGAGAATATAGTTTTTTACGTAAGAAGTATAATCTTACACCTATAAATTCTAAATTGTGGAAATTTTCCAAGTTAAGACCGCCAAACTTTCCTACGATACGGCTGGCGCAATTTGCCCAACTAATACACATGTCCGAAAATATCTGGGAAATAATGATTAAAAATAATGAACCTGCTAAGTTGAAAAAGCTGTTAAATGTTAAAGCATCAAAGTATTGGGATGATCATTATGTATTTGAAAAAAAATCGCCCGGCAAAGCCAAAAAACTAGGGGAATCATGTATTGATAGTATTATAATTAATACTGTGGTGCCTGTTATGTTTGTATATGGTAAACATGTCTTAAAGCCCGAATTGTGCGAAAAGTCATTTAGCATTTTATCAGATTTAATGCCTGAAAGCAATTCAATAATAAATAACTGGCGAAAAGTTGGCATTACAGCTCAAAGCACAGCCGATACACAGGCAATGATAGAATTAAATAAAAACTACTGTACTCCAAAAAAATGTTTGCAATGTGCTATTGGCAGTACTTTGCTAAAAAAAACCGTTTCGTGAAATAAATAATATAAAAAATTTTTTATAATAGCAAAATGACCTGGCATTTAATGTATTACTATTCTTCTGGCTTAAAAACAATCTTTACAAAAGTTCCTTCATCAGAGTTTATACTCCATGATCCGAATATTTGATCTTTTACAAGATTATCTACCAATTGCAAGCCACTATTCTGAAGTTTATTAAATTTAAACCTCTTTGGCAAACCTTTACCATTATCACTTACTATTAAATAATAATAGCCATCATCAAAAGTATAATTTACGTATAATGTGGGCTTACGTGAAGGATTTTTCTTTAAAAACGATTTTGGGAAGCCATGAATTAATGAGTTGACCGCCAACTCATTAAAAATAAACCCTAAAGGTATAGCGTAATCTATATTAAGAAACACATCACTAATATTTTTTTTGACAATAACACCCCCATTTGAATTGTCAAAATCCTTTAAAAGGACATCAATAGTATTATCCAGAAATCCGGCAAAATCAACGTCAGAAAAATTAATGGAAAGGTATAAATTTTCATGAACACCCAACATACTTTTAATACGTTGATTTAGCACCATGAACTTTTGGCGTGTTTTTGAAGTTAGTTTGCGGGATGTCTGAGAATCAATAAGAGAAATAATCATATTCATATTGTTAATAACACGGTTATGAATTTCATTGATCAAAATCTCTTTTTGAGTAATATCAGATTTAATTTGTTCTTCTACCTTTATTCTGTCAGCAATTCTTAATTGGAGATTTTTGTATGATTTTTCCAGCTCTCTTGTTCTTTTCATTACAAGATGCTCAAGTATTGAGCCGGTATTTATAAAATTATGCTCTGTCAGTTTTCTAATATTAATTTCTTCCTCAAGCATTAACTCCTCCCTCCTATCATAACCATGAACAGCATATCCTAACAAATCATTAAAATCATCTTTGATAACAACAATAAAAATTTTAACGGGAATTGCAGAGCCGTTAGAACTTTTTAAATTCAATTCAAGCGAATCGTACATATCTCTTTTTAATGCAAGATATAATCGTTGTTCCAGCAAATTTTCTTCCAAAAACAATGATTTAAAATGCTTATTGTATATTTCTGATGAATCAATGCCTATAAGGCTTTTAGTGTATTTATTAACTCTAACCACATTAGCTTTATAATCAGCAAAAATCATTATCCTTTTCAGCTCGTTGACAACTTTACCGGCAAAAACAGATGGAGTGATAGTAAAGAGTTTATACTTGAGTGTACTATATGCTAACCCGCTAATATAGATAGATGTTGCTAAATGAGTTGTTAGTGGAAAAGGTCTATCATATATAAGAGGTACTGCTATTTCAATAACCAATATCCATAATAATGAAAAGTACAGGGTACTAATAATAATGAGAAATTTTGTTTTATCTGCTTTCTCATTCATCTTTAAACGCCAACGAATAAGAAGGTATAAAATAAATATAAAAACTGCAGAGATATATATCCAGTAGAGAAAAGTGAATGGCGAACCTGTGTAATAAGTGAAATTGCTTGAAATGTAATATTTTTCAATATCAACCAGGATCCATCTCTCTGTAATAGTCAAAAAAAGAAAAAAAATACCGGGCAACAAAAAGAGAGAAAAAAGTAATCTTTTTAAGTTCTCACCTTCAAAAACACCGGTTAAATATAATTTGAACCTAACTATAAGTGCAGGTATCAAACACCACCCTATAGCACTAATCTTAAAGCAGGTAAAATCATCTAAAGGGCAATTTTGCCCTAATAAAAAAACGAATGGCAAAGACCAAATTACCAACCCGAGGCATAAATAAAAAAATGACCTGTTAAGTTTTGATGAAAAGTTTTTAAAAAATACATACAACCCTAACTCAAAGTAAAATAACAAAACTATTATAGAAATAACTGATAAAATATTCATAATTAACTAAATAGCTTTTTCACAAAAACATAATAATAAGTTTTGAAAAACAGGTTATACAGGTCATTAAAAGATATCTTTTAAGTGCTGAAGCTAATAGAAAATTTTGTGCCCTGTAAGTTTTTTACTTCTACATTGCCCTTAAGATAATCTTTTGTTATGATATTTACTATCTGAAAACCAATCGAATCAGATTTTTCAAAGTTCATAATATTAGATATGCCTTCACCATTATCACTTACAGAAAATATATATTCATTATTTTCTTTAAGTAATTCAACTTTTATTGTGCACTCTCTATTACTTTCATCATTATTGTGTGTATTATTATTGTTGAATGCATACTTCAAAGAGTTGCTTAGCAGTTCATAATAAATTATTCCGCAAGCTATTGCCTGTTGTATTTCTAAAAACTTTTCTGATAAATTATACTCATATCTCACATTCTTATTATAACCCAGAATATAATTGAGTTCATCGGTAACTTTTTCGATAAATTTGGAAAAATCAATTTTGGAAAAATTATCTGATGCATAAAAATAATCGTGCCAGTCAGAAAAAACCCTCATATGCTCAGATATTTGTGTAAGTATATCATATCCTTTATTACAAAGATCTTTGTGAGTAAGAAGCATATTGATCAGTGAAATAATCATTTGGATATTATTTTTCACCCTATGATGCACTTCTCTAACCAACTCTGATTTTTCCTCAAGATCATACATAATTTGTGCCTCTGCCCTTTCTCTTTCCAATATTTCAATCTTAAGCTTACGGTTGGCTTCCGAGAGTTCCCGGGTATTTTTCTGAACTAATAATTCAAGCTCACTCTTTTTGTTATTTAAAGCATTTTCTACACGAATTCTTTCTGCTATTTCTCTGCGAAGTTGCTGTTTTTGTCTATTATCTGACCCTATCATTACGTAACCAAGATGATTTTTATATTTATCCCGGATCTTCATACCGGAAAGCAGAACAGGTATCCAGTGGCCCTGAGAGCTAACTATATCAGCATTTATTTCACTTAGAAATGATTTTTTTTCAATTTCGCGGATGATAGAGTCAATAAGGTAACTATTAGAAAAGATCCTACGCGGCGGTACATTACTAATCTCATTATCTGTATATGAAAGCTGATGTAATGTGTATTTATTGACAGCAAAAATATTTTTATCGCTTGTTAAAAACAAAATAAATTTATTAACATGATTCATTAATAAGTTGGAAATAATATCAGGAGAGAGAATATTTCTACCATACCTGGTCATTGCATAAAAGACACCACCAATCCACAAAATAGAATTAACCGGAGCTAATGCCGGAACAACAAGTATATCCAAAAAAGGCAAAATAATATTTGTAACTGTACTTGCTATAACAAAAACAATAAGCGAAAAAAGTATTATAACAGCTTGCCTTTTACCTCTATTTGTTTGTGAATGCACATACCAACTTATTAAAATGTATAAGCTTAAAACAACTGAAAAGAAAAGATAAAAAACAAAAATATAAACCCAGGGTGAGTTTGTGTTTAAATTAAAAATCCAGGTTTCAGCATAGTTATAATATAATTTTAATGACTCTAATTTAAAAAAAACAACAATAAGTGAGAAGGCAGAAACAGGTATAAGGTTAAAATATATAAAATTTTTAATCAGTTTTGATTTATAGTTTGATAGCAGATAAAAAAACAATACCATCAAAAAGGGAAATGTTGTCCATCCAATTGATGCAAGCTTGTCATAAAAATAAACCTGTTCTATTGTTGTAGCACTATAAATAAAAGATGAGAATAAAGAAAATATTGAAAAGGATAAACAAAGTATTGAAAAAACAATATTTATTGGATTTCTGGGTGATTTATATAAAATAACCGCCCCTGCCTGCAGATATAATAAAAATGCTATAAATGATAAAACTGAATAAAGGTTCATTCTTTTATAAGAATTTATCCTGTGTAATATATTCTATCTTAAATTATTATAAGATATGCAATTTAATCACCCGGATCTGTCAGAAACTTTTCAGTTTCAATAGCAGCCATACAACCAGATCCTGCGGCAGTTATAGCTTGCCGATACACATTATCCTGTACATCTCCCGCCGCAAATACTCCCTCAACGGAAGTCTTTGTTGAACCGGGGGGTGTATTAATATAACCGGTTTCATCCATATCCAACTGCCCTTTAAAAATATGCGAATTAGGTGTATGGCCTATTGCCACAAAAAAACCTTGTATATCGATAGTTTTTTCTTCTTTTGTTTTTACATTCTCCAAAATAGCACCTTTTACAGTTTCATCGCCGGTTATTTCTTTAGGAATATGGTTCCAGATTACTTCTATATTTTTTGAGTTAAAAACTCTGTTTTGCATAGCAATTGTTGCTCTCAGTTTATCACGCCTATGGATTAAATAAACCTTATTGCATAGTTTTGACAAAAATGATGCTTCTTCACACGCAGTATCTCCACCACCTACAACCGCTACATCAAGGCCTTTATAGAAGTAGCCGTCACATGTAGCGCATGCTGATACGCCCGAACCACTGAATTTTTTTTCAGACTCCAGCCCTAACCAGCGAGCAGATGCTCCTGTTGCTATAATAAGTGATTCGGCTAAAATCTCTTTGTCATCATCAATTGTTACTTTAAAAGGTCTGGCAGACAGATCAGCTTTAGTAGCTACCCCCCAACGAACATCAGTGCCAAAACGTTGAGCTTGCTTTTTTAAATCTTCCATCATATCAACACCCATAACCCCTTCAGGATAACCCGGAAAATTTTCTACTTCGGTTTTCATTGTCAACTGACCCCCTGGCGTCATCCCCTGGTATACAACGGTTTTAATATCAGCACGAGAAGTATATATAGCAGCAGTGTAGCCCGCCGGGCCTGAACCAATTATTAAACATTCCACTTTTTCTATATCTTTGCTCATAACTTTTTTAAGGCAAAAATATAAGTTTATTTACATTAAAACAATTATCAATAAAAATTCCTGGGTTTAATCCTCAACTAATTGACTTGTCTTAGAGAAGAATCAAGTTATCCGGCAAAGATTTTTTTTAGTTTACAGAATAACTAAAGGTTAATGAGTTAATAAAGTAGCTGTCATAATTGCGCTTATCAATTTTTATCCCGTCAAGATAAGGAAATAGTGTGTATCTCCATCCAAATTCATACCCGAGAGAAAAACCATTTCTAAAAGTATAATAATACCCTAAGCCAATGGGAATAGCAGGCTGAACTTGCTCAAAATCATAATCGGACGTATATAGACGGCCATCAGGATCCATCATGTCTAATTCCGTAAAAAACACAGATATTCCGGTAAAAATATAAGCATTAGAAGGATTGTACATCAAAAAAGGTACATGAAATTCTGTTTTTACAAAAAACTCATATATATCATTTTCAAAACTGAACCCTTCATATTGAAAATTATCTGTTAACCCTTCTAAAGAGGTATTAGAACCTTTGAGTTTGGCATAATTCATACCACCATTAATTGCAAACCAACTATTAGGCTGATGCCTGACAAATGCACCAAAACCAAAATTAAAATTACTGGTTTGATAATCGACAAAGTCAACAAATCCAAGATTTTTATTAGCTTGCATATCAGTAATAGAATGACTTGTTCCTAATAATATACCTAAATCCCAAGCAGCAGTGGCAAGCTGTTCTTCAGCATGTGATTTTGTTATAGATTCAGATGGTACATTTCGAACAAAATCAGCATTTGACGAATGATCAATTGTTCTGCGGCCATTAAACCGATCGGGCCGTTTACTTCTGCTTTCTGGTGGATCGTAGGGCTCCCTGTTATCAGGCCGTTTTGATCTGCTTTCCGGCCTGGAGTCACGGCCAAAAAGCCAACCAAAATCAAAAAACGAAGTCCCTTTGATTTTGGGCTCATTTTTTATAAAATCAGGATCTTCCGTGCCCTGTCGATCACGCCCCGAATGACCAACACTTGCAGGACTGTCCTTAGGATCTGCCGGTGATTGCCCCTCAAGTGAAACAGAAAAAAGAATAATAAACAAATAAACAAACAATGAACTAAACTTAACCATTTTATTTATACTTTTAATATTTGTAATACCTCCAATATCTTATAATTATCTTTTTAATATCAAAACCTTAAAAAAAAACATAATCAAAGTAACTATATATATTTTAATATTTATTTTATGATATTTTAAAAAAATATTACCCTCATTAAACGACAAAATTACAAAAAAAATAGAGATGAAGCCACATATTTTATTTTTTTTAATGAAATCCAATCTTAAGAACTCATTACATTTTCTTCGTTATTTGGTTTGTTTAGCATAAAAATTTTATCAACAAGCAGTTCAAGCCAATTGCAATACCGGCATATCTATTACTATTATTTTATTAAATAAGAGTTGAATTATTTTAATTTCCTATTAACACTTTGTCAACTTTAATTCCAGCCGGGCAATGATCCGATCCCATCATTTCATCCAGTATGAATGCTGATTTAACCTGATCAATAATTTGCCGGCTTACCATAAAGTAATCTATACGCCAGCCAACATTCCTCTCACGTGCCTTGAAACGTTGATTCCAGAATGTGTATTGAATTTTATCTCCGTTAAAGTGGCGGTAAGTATCTACAAGGTCAAGTGATAGTATCTTTTTAAAGCCATCAATTTCCTTTTGTGTATAGCCTGCAGTTTTGTCATAATTTGCTTCGGGGCGCGCTAAATCAATCGGTTGATGAGCAACATTAAAATCTCCGGTAAAGATCAATGGCTTTTGAGCTTTAAGTGTTTTTAAATATTCAAGAAGGTCATTATCCCATTTTTCGCGGTAATCCAATCTTTTTAATCCGGAACCTGAATTAGGTGTATAAACATTTATTAGGTAAAACCCTTCATATTCGACTGTAATGAGCCTGCCTTCCTGATCATGCTCTTCTATACCCATATCATACTTATGAGAAACTGGCTTTATCCGGGTAAAAACCGCTGTCCCCGAATAACCGGGCCTTACAGCTGAATTAACATGCAGCTGGTAATCATCAATCTCTTCTGCAATTTTTTCGACTATATCATTGTTTGCTTTTGTTTCCTGAATACACAAAATATCAGGGTTTAATTCTTTTACTTTATCATAGAATCCTTTTTTCACTGCGGCCCTTATTCCGTTAACGTTCCAGGTGATAATTTTAATGTTTCCCATATCAATCTTTATTTTTATAATGATTCAAATATAAACATTTATTTTAAACCCAAACTTACCAATTTTCGGCCTATAAACACAACATTCAAGCTAAGGGTTAAATGTGCCTATCATTTTTGAACTCAAGCCAAAATTAAAACTAATTATTTGAATTTATTTTATAGATTTTAAATGTTTTGCAAGGTTATTCTCAATTTACCCGCACATAACTTTTTATTTAAACAACAAACATAATTATATTACAAACAGGAAATATATTTTATGAACACTATTTGCCTTAGTAATCAATTTATCATAAATTGTTTGTTTTAAATAGACATTTAGTATATTTGACTTATAAAAATATTGCCGTATATTATTACTTTTATATTTTTTAAAATCATATAATATTAATTTGAACCCAAACTTATCATTCAGCAAAAAATCGTTCAGCAAACCATGGTTATCGTAAAAGCGCTAAAAATAATTTACAACTATACTCACATAAAACAGGATAATGGGTAATTCTAAAGAAAGAGGCTATATAAAAAGCCCGGAAGAGACAGCATCTTATTGCAGGCACTATGCCATGTGTAAGACTGATTTTATTGGAACCGGGCTTTGTTCATCAGGGGCCCGGAACCATTTTGTCAGTTATTATCCTCAGGGGCGAATGGATTTATACGCCGCTCTGCATGAAGGACGGATTCCACTAACCGAAAAAGCTGTAGAAATAGCCGATGATTGTAACTTATGTGGTATCTGCGACAAGCAGTGTCACTTTATAACCGGTCTTCGCCCTATGGAGGTCATGCATGCCCTGAAGGATTATGTTGAGGCAAACAGGGAACATGTCAACAACAATAATACTTCCAGTGATGATATTTTTAACGAGTTGGCCGGTATAACGGGCAGAAAGTGGTGCAGTATTGATCCTGCAGTTTGTATAACTTATGCGGATGATCCCTGCCCCGCCACAGAGGAAACTATACCCACCTGTGTGGTTTTACCCGGTAGTGAAGCGGAGGTTTCCGAGATCATGAAGTTATGTCAGAGACATGAACTGGATTTTGCAGTTCGGGGCAATGGTTCAAGCGTGATGGGATTTGTTATGAGCCGTGACCTGGTGATTGATATGAGCAGGATGAAGCATATAGAAATAGACGAAGAAAGGGGGTTGGTTAAATTGGGGGCAGGAGTTGCTGCTTTTGAGCTTCAGCGAGCTGTCAGAGAAAAAGGTTACCGTGTCCAGGCGGCAGAACCTTCAGCTCTGATTGCAGCCAACCTGATGTGCTCGGGTATTTTTTCCACCTACTCCCATGCTTATGGAACCGGAGCTCAGAATGTTATAGATGCCCGTTTTGTCGATAAAAACGGCAAAATATTCCGAATGGGAAGCAAATCTGCTCCTAATATTTTTGCTTATGAGCAAGGTGGGGCATCCATTCCGGGAATATGCACAGAGGTTTCATACAAGCTTTATCCGCGTCTTCCTGATGAACGGGGTTTTCTGGTGCCTTTCTCTTCACATGAAGAAACCTTGTCTTTTCTCCGGGAAATCGGACAAAGAAGAATCGGGCTGGCTGCCGGCTCGCTTGGCGGAGAGTACCTTTCAACTTTTCTCTCCCCCTCGGCTGAGCTAGCCAGAGAAATTAAACGTGTCTTCTATGATGACTTCGGAATTGCCTATTTGGTACAAATGATAGGTGATCAACATGATGAAAGGGCTGTTCGGAATATGGGTTACCCCGTGATTTCCCAACGTGTTTTCAAAGCGCTGGTGCTTTCCCTTCCCGATCTCCGTGAAAACGAAGTTTTAAATCATCTTAAGGAAATGATGCCCGGATCTTCAATTTATGAAATGCTGGCCGATGAAGAAATAGAACCTTTAGTAGAAACAGCACTTCAGCCCGATCCAAATAAGCTATCCGGCGTAGTGCCGGAAGATCTGAAAGGATTTTATGCAGATGTTTATAATACACCGGAATTAACAGATCTGGTATGGCTTAACGATTTTAGAATACTAAGCTCGAGAATGGGAAGAGAAAAACACGTTGTAGCATGGATTGTTTACGTGCCACTCGACAAACCCTATGTGATCGAAGAGATAAACAACGAGTTCAGAAGAATTGCTGACAAATGGCAGGTGAAAAACGATTATGGCTTCATTACACCTTTGGATTTTGGCAAAAGAGCAGTATTTGAGTACGATTATTACCTTGACCAGCAAGATCCGGAAGAAAAAAAACGTATGCTCCGGGCAATGAATGAAACTGCTGAAATGATCGAGAAATACAGCAAACAATATGATGCAGTCAGATGGATCAAGTATACGCTTTATCAAGGATTCGCCAGGATGGAAAATCTGCTATATACCTAAGCAACGGGACCAGGAGTTTCCATCCTCCGGGGGACCAGGAGTTTCCATCCTCCGGGGGACCAGGAGTTTCCATCCTCCGGGGGACCAGGAGTTTCCATCCTCCGCAGGAGATGGAAACCTCCAGGTCTAATTGAGCTTTTAACTTTTAATCAAATTAACAACCATAAAATATTCAAATGAATAAGATATTGATAACAGGTGCAACAGGCTTTATTGGAAGTCATATTGCTGCTGCTTTTGTGAAAGAAGGAAGAGAAATTGTTGTGACGGCCAGGAACAAGGGAGATCTATCGGGATATCAAAGGATGCAAAAGCTTTTTCAATGGTTTCAGTTAAACGGGACGACAGACAAGTTATGCAAAGTGGTGGAAGCTGATATTTCCCGGCCTCAATTCGGCCTTTCTCATGATACATACCATTCTTTGCTTAATGATACCTCTGAAATAATCCATTGTGCCGCCAGCACTTCTTTTGCCGATAAATTAAGAAGCAGCGTGGAAGTTGCCAACCTTGAAGCACTTAAACATGTACTGAAATTCGCTACAGAAGCATCAGTTGATCGTTTTAACCTGGTAAGCACCGCTTTTGTTTGTCCTACCGGTTTGAATGTCTGTAAAGAAGAAATAGTGGAAAGAAAAAGTTTTTTGAATGTTTATGAAGAAACTAAATACCGGGCAGAAAAAGAATCAAAACGTGTATGCGAGCTTTCCGGTATCCCCTGGAAAATATACAGGCCATCCATAGTTTACGGCAATTCACAAAACGGAAGAACCTTCCGGTTCAATGGACTCTATTACCCCATTAAAACACTATATTTGTTAAAAAGAATGTTCGCCGGCGATCTTCAAAATGGAGGAAACCATTCTATGAAACTCGGGGTTCACAGGGATGATGAAGGCAGAATTTTCTTTCCGATCAAATTGGAAACCAAACCAAATACAGGTATTAACCTCATACCCGTCGATTTTTTTGTGAATGCCTTCCTTGCACTTTTCAATACCGATGATGCCGGAAAGATTTATCACATCACAAACCCCTACCCTTCCCCGCTCGAACTTCTACTGGATTACACAACAAGTTACCTTGATATCGCAGGTATTACAACCCGGCCTCATATACAAAAATCCGGAGAACAAAGAAATGCCATGGAGAAGCTGTTTTATTCCTACCTGGGTGAATACAGTCTTTACTTAACAGATGACAGGGTATTTGATACTTCACATACAAATCACCTGCTCCAACCTTTGGATATTCATTGCCCACCGCTTGATTACCGGCTATTTAAAACTATAATGGATTATGCCATGAAGACCAATTGGGGAAAAACCCTTTTGCAGGAGTAAATCTGTCAGTCTTACGGATAGCTAATTACGTTCCACAAAAGGTTTGATATTTCTCATCAAATTTCAAATCAGTGAAAAGCAGATCATTACATGCTTCACTATATTCATAAGGCTTTTTAAGAGCATTTAACAGCTTGTGTAGTTTAGATAAATCCCCTCTGTCAGCTAATTCCAGGGATTCTTCCACATGCACATTCCTGGGTATTAAAACAGGATTAGTTTT